>TARA_R110002096_G_scaffold9533_8_pt1 | contig 28994 bp, 29 predicted proteins | sample TARA_R110002096 | Tara Oceans TARA_R110002096 (sample SAMEA4397295) | marine metagenome | biome: Polar Biome; feature: [DCM] deep chlorophyll maximum layer (ENVO:01000326); material: water (ENVO:00002006), including particulate matter (ENVO:01000060) such as... | depth 35 m
TAATAGGTAACCTGCCAATTGATATTAAAGCTAATCATATGATTTCAAAAAATATGAAAATCATTGATTATCATATAATTAGCTATTTTTTGGTATCGTTTGATACCTTAAAAGTCGGGGTGGCAGGATTCGAACCTGCGACCTCCGCGTCCCAAACGCGGCGCGATAACCGGGCTACGCTACACCCCGAATTTTGTTATCTGTAACGGGATGCAAATATACTTTATTTATTCATTTTGCAATTACAATTCTTAAAAAAAAATCTTGTTTAAAATTGATACTTTAGCCGTTTTAATTTCAAAGCTACTTTAGTGCAAGTATTATTAAAAAATATAATTTCTTTCTTGATTTTCAGTATCACTATTTTGTGTTTTAGTCAATCAAAAATAAAAGGAAAAGTAATTGATAGCAATAATGGAACACCGTTAGCAATTACTCAAATACTAGATATAACAGACAAAATAGTTACAACGACAAGCGCAGATGGTACTTTTGAACTATTAAAAGCAGGTATGTATTCATTTAAAAAACAAGGGTATATTGATAAGCGTTTTGAATTAAAAAACAATCAATACATTATCATTCAATTAGATATAAATCCCTCAGAATTAAATGAAGTCATTATAAGTACTAACCATATTCCAAAAAAGCTATTAAGAGCTACTACATCTATCAATATTATTTCATCGGAAGACATTCAACGTTCAAACAATACTGATTTTGCTCCAATACTGAATAGAACTCCTGGTGTTTTTATGCAAAGTGGCGCACTTAATACTAATAGAATTACAGTTAGAGGTATAGGATCAAGAAATTTATTCGGAACTTCAAAAATTAGATCGTATTTTAAAGATATTCCACTCACAAATGGTAGCGGAGAAACTACCATTGAAGATTTCGAACTCGCTTCAATTTCACGTTTCGAAATTATTAAAGGTGCAGCATCTAGCATTTATGGCGCTGGCCTTGGTGGCGTTATTAACATGACACCTCAAAATGCATTTTTAAATCAATCAGATTTAAATTCTGAATTATCCGTTGGTTCTTTCGGACTTTTTAAAGGCATTACAAATGTAAATCATGGTTCAGCAAAAAACAGTTTTAGAGCAGTTTATAGCAACACACACAGTGGTGGTTATCGAGAGAACAATCAATACGACAGACAAACATTTACCATAAATTCTAATCATTTTTTAAGTGAAAAAGATGAATTGTCATTTTTAGTAAGTTATGTTGATTTAAAAGCTTTTATTCCAAGTTCAATTGATGAATCTACTTATTTAAACACTCCAAAATCTGCTGCTTTCACTTGGAAACAATCTCAAGGTTTTGAAGATTCTAAGAGAGGTATTTTCGGGATATCATGGAATCATAATTACAACACCAATTTAAAACAAGCCACAAGTATTTTCGCCTCCTTTAGAGATGCTTATGAACCCAGACCTTTTAATATTTTAGAAGAAAACACTTTCGGTTTTGGTATTAGAAGTCGGTTTTTAGGAAACACCCAAGTATTTGGCAAAAACCTAAATTGGACTATTGGTGGCGAACTTTTTAGAGATACTTATAAATACGGTACTTTTGAAAATTTGTATCAAGATTTCCCAACTGGAACTGGAAGTGTTGAAGGCGAACAACTATCTAATTTCAAAGAAAAACGTAATTACTACAATGTTTTTTCAGAAATTGATTATAAATTTTCAGAGAAAACAACAGGCTCAATAGGCTTAAACTTAAATGAAACATCATATATTTTAAAGGATAGGTTTCAGGCATCATCAACTAACCCAGATCAATCAGGTAGCTTTAAATTCAAAACTATTTTATCTCCAAAATTTGGATTATCACATCTGTTTTCAGAAAATATTTCGATTTTTTCAAGTATAAGTCATGGCTTTTCTCCTATTTCCCTTCAAGAAACGTTACTTCCCGACGGACAAATAAATACGAACTTAAAACCGGAAACAGGATGGAATTTTGAGGTTGGCACAAGAGGTTCAGTTTTAAATAACCTCTTACAATTCAATGTAGCCATTTACCGTTTAGATATAAAAAATCTATTAGTGTCTAGACGAACTGCACAAGATGAATTTATTGGCATTAATGCAGGTAGAACGCAACATGATGGATTGGAAATAGCTTTAAATTACAGATGGTTTGAGAACAAAAACCTATCTCTAAGTTCATTCGTAAATTACACGCTTAACAATTTCATTTTTAAAGAATTTATTGATGATACTAATAACTTTTCTGGAAATGATTTAACAGGAGTGCCTTCAGATATTTTTAACGCAGGAATTGATTTTGACTCTGCTTTTGGGCTTTATGGCAACATAAACTTTCAATATGTTGGGCGTATGCCTATTACAGATGCGAACAGCTTATATTCTGATAGTTATAAACTGACCAATATCAAAATAGGCTATAAAACAAATCTTAATAAAAAGCTAAAGTTAAATACATTCTTGGGAGTAAATAATATCTTTGAAGAGGTATATGCCTCTCAAATTCTGATTAACACTTCAGGCTTTGGAGGTAGTGCTCCCAGATATTATTATCCTGGAAACCCAATAAACTATTTTACTGGAATTAACCTAAATTACGTTTTTTAACGTAACTTTAAATCAAAAAATAATGAAACAAATTCACTCGCTATTAGCTATTATATTTTTTGCATGTTTTTCTTGTGCACAACAAATTGAATCTGAGGTAAAAGCTGAAGATCCAACTAATTTAAGTTACACCACAGAATTAATTGTACCAGATTTAAATATTCCTTGGGGTATGGCATTTTTACCCGATGGAAGTATGTTAGTCACAGAAAAATCTGGTGAACTTATTCATTTTAAAGATGGTATAAAAACAAATATTGAAGGTGCCCCAGAAGTTTATGTTCGCGGGCAAGGTGGTTTTCTAGATATTGAAATACACCCAGATTATGAAAACAATGGATGGATTTACATGACTTATTCCTCTTCAGAAGGTGAAGGCGACGGCGGCAATACTGCTTTGGCTAGAGCAAAATTAAACGGCAATACCTTAGTTAATTTCGAGAAACTTTATAAAGCAGAAGGCAATACAAAAAAAGGTCAACATTGGGGTTCTCGTATAAAATTTGACAATGAAGGTTACTTATATTTTTCAATTGGCGACCGAGGCGACAGAGATGTTAATCCGCAAGATATAACCCGCGATTGTGGTAAAATTTACAGATTAAATGCCGATGGAAGTATTCCTCAGGATAATCCATTTGTAAATACTGCAAATGCAAAAACGGCTATTTACAGCTATGGCCACAGAAACCCGCAAGGCATGGCAAAAAACCCAGTTACGGGAGCTATTTGGGTTAACGAACATGGTCCACAAGGCGGTGATGAAATAAATATTGTTCAAAAAGGGAGAAATTTTGGATGGCCGGTTATTTCTTATGGCATCAATTATAACGGCACCTCTTTTACAGATTTAACAGCAAAAGAAGGCATGGAACAACCTTTGTTCTATTGGGTACCATCTATCGCACCAAGTGGAATGGCTATTGTTTCTTCTGAAAAATATCCAGATTGGGAAGGCAATGTGCTTGTTGGCTCATTAAAATTTGAATATCTAGAACGGTTAATTTTAGAAAATGATGAGGTCGTTAAACGTGAAAAAATATTTGAAAATATTGGGCGTGTTAGAGATGTTGTTCAAGCCCCAGATGGTTATATTTATATTGCCGTGGAAGGAAAAGGTATAATGAAAATTGTTCCAGAAAATTAAACCGCTATTCATGAAATTATTTATACTCAGTCTTATTTTAACGCTTTCATTTTCATGTGTGTCTCAAAATGATGCTTTAAAGCAAAGTATTGAAAGAGGTGGCGAAATATATACCGATTTTTGTATGACTTGCCATTTACCTAATGGCGAAGGTGTAGAAAATGTATATCCGCCGTTAGCCAAATCAGATTACCTTTTTAATAACCGGGAAGCTAGTATTCGAGGCATTAAATACGGACAACAAGGAGAAATTGTAGTGAATGGAAAAACATATAATAGTGTTATGGTAGCCATGGGATTAAGCGATGATGAAGTTGCCGATGTTATGAATTACATCACCAATAGCTGGGGAAATAAAAATGACAAAATAATTACCGAAGAAGAAGTTTCTAAGATTAAAAAATAAGATACTTTCTTCTTATTTGACTTTACATTTACCTAACTTTGTAAAGACCAAACAAACAATAAATCATGCTAATTATTGGAATTGCAGGTGGAACCGGTTGTGGAAAAACAACGGTTGTTAACCAAATACTTCATGAGCTTCCTGAAGGCGAAGTAGGCATCATATCACAAGATTCTTATTATAAAGACACGACACACTTAAGCTATGACGAACGCGTAAATATAAATTTTGATCATCCAAGATCTATAGATTTTGATTTGCTAGTCAATCATCTTAAAGAATTAAAAAAAAACAAACCCATACACCAACCCGTTTATTCGTTCGTTAAACATAATAGAACGGGCGATACTATTTTAACGCATCCACGAAAAGTGATGATCGTTGAAGGCATTTTAATTTTAACAAATCCTGAATTACGGGATATGTTTGATATTAAAATATTTGTGCACGCAGATACAGATGAGCGTCTAATCCGACGCTTAAAACGTGATATAAAAGAACGTGGAAGAGATATTGACGAGGTTTTAGCAAGATATCAAAACACTTTAAAACCAATGCATGATCAATTTATAGAGCCTATGAAGGAATATGCAGATATAATAATCCCGAATAATAAATACAATACCGTGGCGATCGATATTGTGCGTACCATAATAAATAATAGATTGTAAGTGGCTAAATTCAATAAAAATACAAGCAAATATTTAAAACCTTTTAAAAATTGGTTTATGTTAATTTTGGTAGGTTTTGTGGTTTGGATGCTCTTTTTTGATGCCAATTCTTGGTTTATACACAACGAATTAAATAATGATATTGAAGCCCTTGAAGATGAAAAAGAATACTACAAAAGAGAAATTGAAAAAGATAATAAAGCCATAAAGAAATTAAGTACTGAAGAAGGATTAGAAAAATTTGCTCGTGAAGAATACTATATGAAACGCGACAATGAGGAAATTTTTATTATTGAATACGAAGACAGTTTAAAAGTAAAACAAAATGACTAAAAAGTTATTTAGTGAATTTGATTCGGTTTCATCTAAACAATGGAAACAAAAAATTCAGTTCGATTTAAAAGGAACTGATTATAATGATGCCCTTGTTTGGAATTCTAACGAAGATATTGCTGTAAAACCCTATTATCATGCAGATGATTTTACTGAACTTCCTGAAAATTCAAACACCAAAGCAACACAATGGAAAATCTGTCAATCTATTTTTGTTGCCAATGTTGAAAAATCAAATTTAAAAGCTGTTGATGCTATTGAAAGAGGTGCCGAAAGCATAAAATTTATTCTGCCATCAGAAACTATTTCAACAGAAGATTTGTTGAAAAATATAGATTTAGACAATACTTCAATTCATTTTGAATTACAGTTTTTATCTGAAAATTTTACAAAACAAATAGGTGTAATTTCATTGAAAGCACGAATCTATATACACTCAGACATAATAAACAATCTTGCCAAAACAGGAAATTGGTATACTAATTTAAATGATGATTTTTCAAAATTTAAAACCATCGTAAAAACTACCAAATCTCTTAGTATTGATGCCACTTTATATCAAAATGCGGGTGCAAATATGGTGCAACAATTAGGATACGCTTTGGCACATGCTAATGAATATTTGAATCTTATTAAAGACGAACCCATTGGTGAACTTAAAGTCCTTTTCAACATTTCAGTTGGCACCAATTACTTTTTCGAAATAGCAAAACTAAGAGCTTTAAGATTGCTTTGGGAAACATTAGCATCAGAATATAACATAAATACAGATTGTCATATTACCGTTACGCCATCAAAACGAAATAAAACGGTTTACGATTACAACACCAATATGCTACGCACCACAACAGAATGTATGAGTGCTATTTTAGGTGGTGCAAACACCATTTGCAATTTGCCGTACGATGCTATTTATCATAAAGACAATGAATTTGGAGAGCGCATTGCCAGAAATCAACTTTTAATTTTAAAGCACGAAAGTTATTTTAATAAAGTTGAGAATCCTTCTGACGGTGCTTATTACATTGAAACCTTAACCAACCAATTAGCAGAAAAAGGATTGGTTTTATTTAAAGATATAGAAAAAAACGGTGGGTTTTTAAAGCAGTTGAAAGATGGTACAATTCAAAGAAAAATAAAAGAAAGCGCTACAAAAGAGCAGCAACAATTTGATAAGGGTGAGGACATATTATTAGGAACAAACAAACACCCAAACCCTAATGATGTTATGAAACAAGAGCTAGAAATTTATCCTTTTGTAAAAACCAACCAAAGAAAAACTTTAATTGAACCCATAATAGAAAAACGACTATCAGAAAAATTAGAACAAGAACGATTAAAAAACGAAAACTAAAATGAACACAAAATTTACTCTAATCACCTTTTTTTTAATAGTAATTACATTTAGTTGTGAACAAAAAACTACCTTCACTAATTTTAAATTTGCAGATAAAGGTAGTGTTGTTGAATGTGAAAATGATAATTTAAAAGCACTCATTAATGAAGCACTATTCAGTTTTGAATCTGATATTATTAAAGCTTATGGTAAAGGCAGAACTAATTTGAACTTACCATATTCTCAGTTTATTAGAAATGCCGTTGGTGGTCGTATTAATTACTCAGAAATTGTAACGCCACATACGGTAAAAGTATTTGAAGCTTTAAAACAAGAAAATAGCTTGTGGGACGCAAATAATAAAGAAAGTTATTTAAATTATAATAGTTCATTTTTTAAGTGTGTTGCCAGTAATATTAAAAATGAAAATTTAAAAACAACGCTTAATGCTCTTGTATCAACAAATACAATGAGTCCAAAATTATTTGGATCGCCTTTAATGTCTAATTACTCAGCAGCCCTATCTGATAAACATTTAGCAACCTATATTGCTTTCGATTTATATTATGCAAAACTATTTAATATTGATTTAAGCGGTGTAGAAGAAAAACCAGAACCAAAAGTAGACTTTAATCAAATACCAACTATACAACAAGATACAGATCCGCATGCGGGTCACAATCATTAATTGATTTGAGAAAAAATATTCAACATATTAAATTAAAGTCAGGAGCTTGGAGTCAGGAGGCAGAAGTTTCAAATTTCTTAACTGCGGAAGGCATTGAAGTTAAGTCAACTTACTCAAAGAAGGATGTAAAAGATTTAGATCATATAAATTTTGCTGCAGGAATAGCGCCAAATCTTCGCGGACCATACAGTACTATGTATGTAAGAAAGCCTTGGACTATTAGGCAATATGCAGGCTTTAGTACCGCAGAAGACAGCAATGCTTTTTACAGACGTAATTTGGCTGCTGGACAAAAAGGACTTTCTATAGCGTTTGATTTAGCGACACACAGAGGTTATGATAGCGATCATGAACGTGTTGTTGGAGATGTTGGAAAAGCCGGTGTAGCTATAGATTCGGTTGAGGATATGAAAATTCTTTTCGACCAAATCCCATTAGATAAAATGAGTGTTTCCATGACTATGAATGGCGCTGTTTTACCCATAATGGCATTCTATATAGTTTCAGCAGAAGAACAAGGCGTTAATCCTGAACAATTATCAGGAACTATTCAAAATGATATTTTAAAAGAGTTTATGGTGCGTAATACTTACATCTACCCGCCTTCACCTTCCATGAAAATCATTTCAGATATTTTTGAATATTCGAGTAAAAACATGCCAAAATTCAACAGTATTAGTATTTCAGGATATCATATGCAAGAAGCAGGTGCCACGTGTGATATTGAGTTAGCATATACTTTAGCAGACGGTTTAGAATACATTAGAAAAGGTTTGGCTGCTGGTATGGATATTGACACCTTCGCTCCTCGCCTGTCATTCTTTTGGGCCATTGGGATGAATCATTTTATGGAAATCGCTAAAATGCGTGCTGCAAGAATACTTTGGGCAAAATTAGTGAAACAATTTAATCCAAAAAACGAAAAATCTTTAGCTTTACGTACGCATTGTCAAACTTCGGGTTGGAGTTTGACTGAGCAAGATCCTTTTAATAATGTGGCTCGAACCACTATTGAAGCTGCTGCTGCTGCTTTTGGTGGCACACAAAGTTTGCATACCAATGCGCTTGACGAAGCCATAGCGCTACCAACAGATTTCTCAGCAAGAATTGCAAGAAATACACAAATATATTTACAAGAAGAAACCAAAATAACAAAAACGGTTGACCCATGGGCAGGTAGTTTTTATGTTGAAAAACTAACCCATGATATCGCTGAAAAAGCATGGTCGTTAATTGAAGAAGTTGAAGAATTAGGTGGCATGACTAAAGCCATTGAAGCTGGTATTCCAAAAATTAGAATCGAAGAAGCGGCTGCAAAAAAACAAGCTCGAATAGATTCTGGGCAAGATATAATTGTTGGAGTTAACAAATACAGACTTGAAGAAGAAGCCCCCATTTCAACACTTGAAGTAGATAACCAAACCGTTAGAACTTCGCAAATAGAACGATTAAATCATATTAAAGCGACAAGAAATTCGGAGAAAGTAAAAAAGACTTTATCAAAATTAACTGAAGCAGCACGAACGGGACAAGAAAATTTACTAGCTTTAGCTGTTGAAGCCGCTCGCGAACGCGCAACACTTGGTGAGATAAGTGATGCCTTAGAAGTGGAATTCGGAAGATATAAAGCACAAATAAAATCATTTTCTGGTGTGTATAGTAAAGAAATAAAAGACGATAAATCCTTTAAAAAAGCTCAAGAACTAGCTGATATTTTTGCAGAACAAGATGGTCGCAGACCTCGAATTATGATTGCGAAAATGGGGCAAGATGGCCATGATCGTGGTGCTAAAGTTGTTGCCACAGGTTATGCCGATGTTGGTTTTGATGTTGATATTGGACCATTATTTCAAACCCCAAAAGAAGCTGCAAAACAAGCTGTTGAAAATGATGTTCATATTTTAGGTGTTTCATCACTAGCAGCAGGACACAAAACACTGGTTCCGCAAGTTATTGAAGAACTAAAAAAATATGGTCGTGATGATATTATGGTCATTGTTGGTGGCGTCATACCAAAACAAGATTATCAATATTTATTTGACGCTGGTGCCATTGCTGTTTTTGGTCCAGGAACAAAAATTAGTGATGCTGCTATAAAAATTCTTGAAGTTTTAATTGATTAAAACTATTTCTAAAAAAATAAGCCAAACTAAAATTTATAGTTTGGCTTATTTATAAACGTTAAAAAAGTAAATTAGTCTACTTTTTTATCTTTATCTTCTATCTCATATTCAACAAAATCTCCAGCATTAACAACCGTCCATTTATCAAAAGTTTTAAAGTATTTTCTAATTACTTTATTTACATCTTCAACCGTTAAGCTAGTTACTTTGTCTTCAATAGCTTTATAAAACATCATATCTCTATCAAAATATAAGTTATTGTTTATTGTACTTGAAAGTTCATTATCCTTAGCTCTTGATACATTTTCACCTTGTACCCAACTAGTCACAGCCACATTAAGTTCTTCTTCGGTAATACCATCAGCTATAAAACGTTCTATTTCTTCTCTAAAACCTTTTTGAACTTTAGAGGCATTTTCGGGTGCGTAAATAGCATAAACCAAAATAGATGAGTTTTGATCTTTCGGATCTGAGTCTACACTTACATATCCTCCAGCTCCATAACTTACACCATCTTTTTGACGTAAACGTATAGCAATTCTAGAATTTAAAACTCCGCCGCCAAATATAGAACTTGCTACTTGAAGTGCTGCATAATCTTTATCAACTTGACTGCCTTCAAAAGACATAACACCAATACTAATGGCGTTTTTCTTATCTGGAGTCATTATTTTTTCATTTGTAGCATTATTAACTTTAAAACTATTTGATATTTCTTTGTATGGCTTATCAACTGTAAAATCAGCAAATGTAGTTTCAAAATAATCCTTTAACTTTTGCTCATCAATATTACCTATAGATACTAAAGTGGCATTATCTGAAATACCATAAAATTCATTATAGTATTTTTGAATACCCGCAACTGTAACTGCATTTATTTCAGCAATATCTTCTTCAATGGTTGTGGCATGTAAAGGATGTCCTTTTTCAAATTTATTATTTAATAAGCCTAATTCTTTACTAGCCAAAAACTGAGGTTCTGTTTTGTTCTGCTCAATACCTGCTAATTCTTGAGTTTTAAGCTTTTCTAATTCTGCTTCATCAAATTTTGGGTTTTTCAACATATCTGTCATTAATGCTAAAGCATCCATAAGGTATTCTTCCGTTGTGCTTATATTGGCATTAATTCTACCATTTGAGCCTGAAAAACGAATTGAAGATTTTATAGTACTTAACTTATCCTCAATATCTTGTCTGGAATTATTTTTGGTACCTTTATCTAACATGCTGGCGGTGTAACTTGCCATCCGCCCTTTATTCATAAAATCATTTACATTCCCGTTTCTAATTGCCAGCGTGAGTGTTACGGTTTTTCCTCTATTGTCTTTTTTAATAAAACCATATTCTATGGGTGTTTTTTGAAGTTTACCAGAATCTAATCTATTCTGAATGTTTTCATAAGACACATCAAAAGCTTCACCTGCATCCATTCCTTCTTTACCTTTATATGATTTCACCAATTCATCTAAACCAGTTGTATGCTCGATTTCAACACGAATAGGTTTTTCTGCTGGTATAAAGTTTCCAACCGTTCTATTGGTGTTAATCAAATATCTATTAATAGCTGCATTTACTTTATCAGCAGTCATAGCTTCTATTCTATCGCGTTGAATAAATGATAATCTCCAGTCTCCAGCACCTATAAATTCGCTCATATAAGTTCCTAAGTAGCCAGAATTTCTACTAATTTGGTCTATTCGTTTTAATAGGTTTGATTTAGCTCTATTTAATTCTTCTTCGGTAATTGGATTGTTCTTTAAATCATCCAAAAGCGTTAACATGGTAGTTTCTGCTTCAGCTAAAGATTTATCTGAAGGCACATTAACATTGATGTACATAAACCCGGGTTCCTTTGTGAACGGAATATAAGAATACATACTTGATGCTTTTTTACCATCAACTAAGGCTTTATACAATCTACCAGATGGGTTATCGGTTAATATTTGTTCTGCAACTTCCATGGCGGCATAATCTTCATGCGATCCTGCAGGAGTATGGTATAATGCAGATAATATTTGTAAATCTCCAACACGACTTAAAGTCACTCTTTTCTCACCATCTTGTGCTGGCTCAACTGTTGGAATATCACGGATTGGTGTGTTTGGATTTTTTATACTAGAAAACTTTTTATCTATAAGCGCTAAGGTTTTATCAGTTTCAAACTTACCTGTTACCATGAGCACCGCATTATCTGGACGATAAAACTTTTTATAAAACACTTGTAAATTCTCAATTGGTACGCGTTCAATATCCGAACGGTTACCTATAGTAGATTTACCGTAATTATGCCATAAAAAAGCAGCATTTGTAACTTTTTGCGATAATACTCTTGATGGTGAGTTTTCACCACTTTCAAACTCATTTCTAACTACTGAAAATTCGGATTCTAAATCCTTTTTAGCTATGTATGAATTAATCATCCTATCTGCTTCCAAATCTAAAGCCCAATCTAAATTTTCATCATTAGCATTAAATGTTTCAAAATAATTAGTTCGGTCATAATACGTTGTTCCATTAGGTCTGGCGCCTCGTGCGGTTAATTCGTTTGGAATATCTGGATGATTTGGAGTGCCTTTAAACACCATATGTTCTAATAAATGAGCCATTCCTTTTTCACCGTAACCCTCATGTCGAGATCCTACTAAATAAGTGATATTTACAGTAATTGTTTGTGAAGAGTTGTCTGGAAATAATAAAACCTTTAAGCCGTTATCAAGGACATATTCTGTTATGCCTTCAACACTGGCTGTTTTTTTAATTTGTGCTTCTGAAATGAAGTTTACAAATAAAAAAAAGGCAAAAAATGTAATTATTTGATTAGTCTTTTTCATATTGATTAATTTTCTGTTGTTTTACGTAAATATAATACACAGAATCTTAAAAAAGTGTTAAATTTTACTACAAATTATATCAGGTTTAAAATATACGGTATGAACTTTTAGCTGTATAATTTAACTTATCCGGTTGTTAACAAGTTCCGTTTTTATTCCTCATAAATAATCGTATTTTTGCCCTTAATAAAACCAAATCATTTAATGGGTAAAATCATTGCAATTGCTAATCAAAAAGGCGGTGTTGGAAAGACAACAACATCCATAAACTTAGCAGCTTCACTTGGCGTTCTAGAAAAAAAAGTTTTACTAATTGATGCTGACCCTCAGGCAAATGCAACTTCTGGAATTGGAATAGATGTAGAATCTGTAGAAATTGGAACCTACCAACTTTTAGAGCATTCCAATACCGCAAAAGAAGCTATTGTAAAAACCAAAACACCTAACTTAGATATTATTCCATCACATATCGACTTAGTTGCGATTGAAATAGAACTTGTTGATAAAGATGCTAGAGAATATATGCTTAAAAAAGCATTGGTTGATATTAAAAATGATTACGACTTTATCATAATTGATTGTGCCCCGTCATTAGGGCTTTTAACATTAAATGCCTTAACAGCTGCTGATGCTTTGATTATCCCAATTCAATGTGAATATTTCGCATTGGAAGGTTTAGGAAAACTTTTAAACACCATAAAAAGTGTTCAAAAAATTCATAATCCTGAGCTTGATATTGAAGGTTTGTTACTAACCATGTATGATTCTAGATTACGATTATCTAATCAGGTGGTTGAAGAAGTACAAAAACATTTTAATGATATGGTTTTTCAAACCATTATTCAACGAAATGTGCGTTTAAGCGAGGCTCCAAGTTATGGAGAAAGCATAATTAAATACGACGCTAGTAGTAAAGGTGCTGCAAATTATTTAAGTTTGGCTAAAGAAATTATCAATAAAAACTCCTGAAATTATGGCTAAGGCAACAAAAAAACAGGCTTTAGGTAGAGGTTTATCGGCGCTATTAAAAGATCCTGATAACGATATTCAATCGGTTCAAGATAAAAATGCCGATAAAGTTATAGGCAATATTATTGATTTAGATATCGATTTTATTGAAGTAAACCCGTTTCAACCACGAACTAATTTTAGCGAAGAATCACTTCGAGAGTTAGCATCTTCTATCAAAGAATTAGGTATTATTCAGCCAATAACCGTTAGAAAATTAGGCTTTAATAAATTTCAATTAGTATCTGGTGAGCGTCGTTTTAGAGCTTCAAAATTAATTGGTTTAGAAACCGTTCCAGCATACGTTAGAATTGCAAACGACCAAGAATCGTTGGAAATGGCATTGGTTGAAAACATTCAACGCCAAGATTTAGACCCTATTGAAATTGCTTTATCCTATCAACGTTTAATTGATGAAATTCAACTGACGCAAGAACAAATGAGCGAGCGTGTTGGTAAAAAACGTTCTACTATTGCCAATTATCTTCGTTTGTTAAAATTAGACCCAATTATTCAAACTGGTATGCGAGACGGGTTTATTTCTATGGGACATGGGCGTGCTTTAATAACTATTGAAGATCAAACTATTCAATTAGATATTTACGAAAAGATTTTATTGAATACATTATCAGTTAGAGAAACCGAGGTTTTGGTGCGTAACTTCAATATTAATGAAGATGTAAAAATTCCGTCTAAAAACCAAGAGCTACCAGAACATATAAAAAACGGTATATCTGCACTTTCAGAATACTTTGGACATAAAATAGACGTTAAAGTTTCTACGAATGGAAAAGGAAAAATCACGATTCCGTTTCATTCTGAAGAAGATTTTAATCGTATTAAAAAATTAGTTCAAAGTGCCAAATAAATTCCTAATAGCAAGTCTATTCGCATGTTTTTTTTGCTTTTCTGCTTTAGGGCAAGAAAAAAAAGAAAAAATAAAAAAAGAACTTCCTAAAGAAGTTTTTGTAGATTCTATAATAGAAATTAGAGATCCTATAAACCCGCTATCTCCTGCAAAGGCTGCTTTTTATTCAGCAATTTTACCTGGTTTAGGGCAAGCTTACAACAAAAAATATTGGAAAATCCCCCTTGTTTATGCTGCTATAGGCACAGGTGTTTACTTTTATATTAATAATAATAACCAGTACAATAGATATCGAGATGCTTACAAAAGTAGGCTGGCTGGTTTTGAAACTGATGAGTTTTATTTTAGTGCAGATGGAACAAAACTTACATCGCCTCGTGTTACAACCGATGGTTTAGAACGCGGACAGAAATTTTACCGCAGAAATAAAGAGCTTTCTATTTTAGTAACCATTGGTATGTATGCCTTAAATATAATTGACGCCAATGTTGATGCGCATTTACTACAATATAATGTAGATGAAAACTTATCTTTGGCACCACATTATAACATTAATGAAATTGACGCCACAGGTAATCTTGGATTAACTTTAAATTTTAAATTCTAGCCTACAAGGCACTTGGCAAATTAAAACTATAAATAAATGAACGTAGCTCTATTAGGATACGGAAGAATGGGACAAACCATAGAACAAATTGCCATTAAACGAGGGCATCACATTGTTTTAAAGGTCGATAAAGATGATAAAGATTACGACATTACAAAAGCCGATGTAGCTATAGATTTTAGTATTCCAACCGTAGCCTTTAATAATATTTCAAATTGCTTAAATAATAATGTACCTGTTATATCTGGTACTACGGGCTGGTTAGAAAATTACGATAAAGCGGTAACGCTATGCAAAGAAAAAAAAGGCGCATTTATTTATGCATCTAACTATAGTTTGGGTGTTAATATATTTTTTGAGCTTAATAAAACACTAGCAAAAATGATGAGTAATTTGAAACAATATAACGTTTCAATAGAAGAAATTCACCATACTCAAAAATTAGATGCGCCAAGTGGTACAGCCATTTCTCTGGCAAATGGTATTATTTCAAATCATGACGGATTTGATAACTGGAAACTAGATAAAAAAGGTGAAACAACTATACCCATTACAGCTAAACGTATTGATGATGTTCCAGGCACACACACTGTAACTTACGAAAGTGAAGTAGATACCGTAACCATAGAGCATGTTGCACACAACAGGCAAGGTTTTGCGCTTGGGGCTGTTATTGCTGCCGAATGGTTAGTAGAGAAAACAGGCGTTTTCACCATGAACGATGTGCTTGGTCTGTAATTAAAAATGTAAATTGATTAATGACTAATGACCTAAAACAAAGAACAAAAAATTTTGCACATGACTGTGTCAAACTAGCTATTTCTTCACCAAATACTTATCTCGGAAATCATATAAAAGGTCAATTAATAAGATTTTCAGCTTCTGTCGCAGCTAATTATAGAGCAACTTGTGTTGCACAATCTAAAAAAAGTTTTATTTCGAAAATAAGCATTGTTGTTGAGGAAGTTGATGAAAGTCACTTTTGGATAGATTTCATAACCGATGAAAGTCTTATATCTAAAGAAACTTGTAAATCTTTGTTAAATGAAGCAAATCAATTAACAAGAATTTTTATTTCATCAAGAAAAACTGCAAATTTGAACAGTAATAATTAATCAATTGTCACTAGACAATTATCAATAAATAAGATTATGACATTAATGCAATGGTTTATCTTTATCCTAATTATCCAAGTTATACATGGTTTAGGAACTTGGAAATTATATAAAAAAGCAGGTAGAAAAGCCTGGGAAGCTTTCGTACCAGTTTATAATGGTGTTGTTTTAATGAAAATAATTAACCGCCCTTGGTGGTGGGTTATTTTATTGTTTCTTCCCATTGTAAACCTTATCATGTTTGCCATTGTTTGGGTAGAAACTGCTCGTAGTTATGGGAAAAACACTTATTTAGATACATTTTTAGCCATTATAACTCTAGGTTTTTATAATTTCTATTTGAATTATGTAGCTGATGTTAATTATATTGAAGAAAGAAGCATACATCCTAAATCTAGCTCTGGTGAATGGACAAGCTCCATACTATTTGCCATTGTAGCGGCTACTATTGTACATACTTATTTTATACAACCTTTTACTATACCATCATCATCTTTAGAAAAATCATTATTAGTAGGCGATTTTCTTTTCGTTAGCAAGTTTCATTATGGCGCTAGAATACCTATGACCACTTTTGGTGCTCCTATGGTTCATGATACCATTCCTGTTCTAGGGAAAAAATCTTATTTATTTAATGATCATTTTGAAGAACGAAAAACATCATTAATTAATAAATTACAACTACCCTATTTACGGATTCCAGGGTTTGAAAAAATAGACAGAAATGACATTGTAGTATTCAATCAACCCGCAGATACGTTGTTGAATATGAATGATTTTACTCCAGATAGAAACTATTACAAACCCATAGATAAAAAAACCAATCTAGTAAAACGTTGCGTTGGGGTTGCAGGAGATTCTCTAGAAATTCGTGATGGTTACGTGTATATTAATGGAAAGAAAAACGAATTACCGGACAGAGCAAAACTTCAATTTAGTTATAAAATTGATTTAAAAGATGGCCAAGGATTTAACGACAATATCTTAAACTATCTGAAAAGCAGATACGATATTACCGATGGCATATACCGTAATGCTGAGGGTAATATTATTGTTCCTGCTGCAACAGATTTTGCTGCAAGTCAATTTAAAAACCATCCAAGTGTTGCAAATATAACGCGTGAAATTGCAGAAAAAGGAGAAAGAGATTCTAGTATTTTTCCTCACGATCCAGCATTCAATTGGAATATAGATTTTTTCGGCCCTTTATATATCCCAGAAGAAGGGAAAACAATTGATATTAACTTAGATGTTTTACCAATCTACAAGCGTGTAATAACCGAATATGAAGGTAATACATTGCAAGTTAAAGGCAATCAAATTTTGATAAATGGTGAGGTTACAAACACCTACACATTCAAACAAAATTATTATTGGATGATGGGTGATAACCGCCATAACTCCATTGATGCCAGACGATGGGGCTTTGTACCTTTTGACCACGTAGTTGGAAAACCAGTGTTTATATGGATGAGTTGGGATGGTATTAAAAACCCACGTTGGGAGCGTTTCTTTACAACTGTTAGTGGTTCTGGAAAAGCAACTTCATATTTTGTTCCTTTTTTAGTATTACTTTTTGGTTATTTAGGTTTTAATAAATGGAGAAAACGTAAAAAAGCTAATGGTTAATTTGTTTTTTTTACTTGTCATTCCTGCGAAAGCAAGAATCCATTTTTAATAACATTAAGATTCAATTTATAAGATTCCTGCCTTCGCAGGAATGACAGAATAAATGAACATCATTATACATCCAACATATTTTCCAAACATTGCACATTTTGTTGCAATAGCAAATGCTGATGACCTAATATTGGAAATGGATGATAATTTCTTAAAACAAACCTACAGGAATAGGTCCTATATTTATGGAGCAAATGGGAAATTAGCATTAAACATTCCTGTTGTTCATTCTCAAAAAAACCGACAAAAGTACCGTGATGTTAAGGTTTTTAATGAAGAAAAATGGCAAAGTCTGCATTGGAAATCATTACTTTCAGCATATAGTACCTCTCCTTTTTTTGAATATTATAAAGATGAACTTGAACCACTATTTGAATTAAAAGCAGACTATATTCTAGATTTTAATTTAAAATGTTTTGAGGTGGTTTGTGATTGTTTGCAATTAGAATTAAAAACCTCCAAAACAGAAACCTACCAAACTGAAGTTAATAATACAGATGATTTTAGGTATTTAGTAAATGCTAAAAAAGAACAATCTTATCATTTTGATTCTTACACCCAAGTGTTTAGTAACAAACATGGTTTTATTCCAAATTTAAGTATTTTAGACCTTCTTTTTAACGAAGGTCCGAATGCAGTTCATTATTTAGAGTCACAAACTTTAATAATTAAATAATGCTACAAACTTTTGCGCATTACGGTTGCCATATTTTAATACCGCTTGTAGTCGCATTAATTTGGTATAAATCGAACTGGAAAATAGCATTTCTAATTATGCTTTCTGGTATGTGGATTGATTTAGACCATTTACTTGCTAATCCTATTTTTGATCCAAATAGATGTAGTATTAATTTTCATCCGCTTCACTCCTACTACGCTTTGGGGCTATATATTCTTCTTTTATTTCCAAAGAAAACAAGACTTATTGGATTAGGGTTGGTTATACATATTATTGCAGATGTGGTAGATTGTAGTTTTATGTAAACTTATTTCTCGCAAAGACGCAGAGTCGCTAAGTTTTTAAATGATGAATTAATACGTTATTGCAAAAAACGAAGCAACCTCTAAAATAGAATGTTTTTAGTTTTTTGGGCACTCTAAATTGATGTTATAAACCTAAGTTCGATTTTTAATTAACTTAAAATAAGATAGTTACTTGAAGATTCATTCTATGTCACCTTGAGCATTGATGAAATGAAAATATTTTTTCATTGAAAGCACCTTGCGGAGCAAATAGAAAGGTCTTTAAAAACGATATAGTCTATAGGTTTCGACTATGCGCAACCTGAAAAACAAAATAATGTACTAATAATTAATAGATTATGTGTCATGTATTAATCGAACTCAGTCCATCAATGGACAAGCCCATATTATTTATGCATATAACTTGTTTCTAGTTATATGATAGGTTATAAGATAATAATTCACAAATTGCCTCGTCCTTCGTCCTCGCAATGACATACAACTAAAAACTATTTCAAACTCAACGTTGTAGAAATGGGAAAATGATCAGAATAATGTTCATCATAAGCTTTAAAACCATTTATATTAAATGAGTTTTCGGCAAAAATAAAGTCTATTCTAACGGGGAAAAATTTGAGATCATAGGTGCGTCCAAAACCATTTCCTGCTTCTTTAAAGGTATCCTTTAAATCACCTTTTATTTTTCTATAGACATATGAAAACGCTGTATTATTAAAATCGCCACAAATCACCATTTTATAATCGCATTGTTTTTTGTGCATTAAAAACAGTTCCGTTTGAAATTGTTGCATTTTAAACGTTGAACCAACACGTTTAAAAAGACGTTCAGAATTTTCGTTTTTAAGACTTTCTATTTTAGTATTTATCCTCAGAGATTCTAAATGCACATTATAAATTCTAATGGTATCTTTTGCCTTTATAACATCAACAAATATGGCATTATTGGGTGTATTTGGAAATTCTATTGAACCAGAATTTATGATTGGAAATTGCGAAAAAATGGCTTGTCCGTATTTTATTTTTTTACCAGAAAGTTTTTCAAACTTATACTTAAAAAAAGATAAATCAATATTTTTATGTGGATGGTATTCTTGAATACTCAAAATATCTGGAGTTTCGATTTTTAAAAATTCAATAATGCTATCTTCAATACCTTTTTCTGGAATCCAATCATACAAATTAAAAAGGCGAACATTGTAATTCATCACTTTAAAGTTGCCTGAATCTTCAATTTTTTTAGATGATGAAAATTTGTATAACGATCCAAAAGAAAAGTAACCAACCAACAACACAAATAAAGATAAAATAAGTTGCTTTTTAAGCTTTACTAACCAATATAAAAAAAATATAACATTTATTATAATAAGAAACGACACGCCTAAATTAAGCACAGAAAGTAGCGCAAAAGTTTTTGGAGGTAAAAAAGGAAGTAAAAACGATAACAGTAATAAAACCGCAACAATACTATTGATGCTATAAATAATTTTATTTATGAAACCAAGTTTTTTCATTGTATTACTTTCCTGCTCTAAAAAGAAACTCTTTTTCTTTTGCTGTTAAACTATCATAACCGCTTTTGCTTATTTTATCTAAAATGATATCAATTTTCTTTTGATTGTTAAACTTGTTAAAATCGGTTTTAGTATAGCCACCAACTTTACTCTTATTTTTATGGACTGTTTTTAACGGTCCTTTTTTAGATGGCTTAAACATATTAGTAATCGCATCTATAAAGCGTTCAAAACCTTTTCCAATATCATGTCCTTTTAGTAATTGCTTGGCATAAAAATAGCCTAATAAGTCCCCACCTAAGTGCGCTAAATTACCACCAGCATTTACACCAAATAAACCAAAAACATCCAAAATAACTATACCTACACCAACATACCATAATTTTAAATTAAAAGTAAAGAATCGTAATTCTTGATTAGGCATATATGCACAAAGAAAGATCAATAAAGCTCTAACTGCAGCCGAAGCACCAACTAAATAAGACTTCCCTCCAAAAACATCTGGAAATATAGAATAACATAATACGAATAACAATCCTCCAAAAATAGCTCCCAAAAAATAAATATTTAGCGCCATTTTAGGACTGAATAAATTAAGAAACATGCGCCCGATGACATAGAGCCAAAGCATATTAAAAAGAATGTGTAGGAAATCATAATGCAAAAAAGCATAGGTTATAATAGACCAAGGTTGAACAATGGCATTGGAAAAGTCGCTTGGTAATTCAAACCAACTTAAAGCTGATTTAAAAATTAACCCTAAAAGAAAAACCACCACATTGACTGCTATGATTTTTTCTAATACGTTAAGATTAGATAATTTTTTCTTTATGTCTTGAGTGAGTGATGTCATTAATCCCAACGGTTTCTATTAAATTGATTTTTTTTCCAATACCACATGATTAAAAATCCAGTTAGTGCACCACCTACGTGCGCCATATATGCGGTGTTACTTGGACTGAAAAACGATTGCCCTGTAAGGCCAGAAACTAAATCTAAAATAATAATTCCGGGTATAAAATATTTTGCTTTTATAGGAATTGGAAGAAAAATCAACATAAGTTCTGCATTAGGGTTCATCATCCCAAAGGCCGCAAGAATTCCCATAATACAACCAGAAGCACCTACCATACTTGCATTATACGCAGGGTAAATATCTTTTAACATATTAACTTGGGACTTACTAACACCACCAAGCACCTCATTAGTAGCAAGCATTTGTTTTATGTTCTCTTCGGTTAGGCCAGAATCCAACAAGGCATTATAATCAGGTAGGTATTGAAAATAGTAAAACGCAACTTGTAGCAACACAGCACCTAACCCCGAGGAAATATATATAAACAAAAAACGTTTTGAACCTAAAGTCTGCTCAACAGGTGTTCCGAACATCCAAAGTGCAAACATATTAAATAGAAGGTGCATTGCACCACCATGCATAAACATATGTGTAATAATTTGCCAAGGCTGAAAGGCATCATTTTTAGGAAAATACATGGCAAACCAATCGTAAAAAACACCATTTCCTATAAATAGAGTACCAATAAACATAATCACGTTAATGATTAATAAGTGCTTAACGGTTTCTGAAATTCGCATCATAATTTATATAAATTTTTTATCTAATTCGTCAACACTCATTGTAATAAATGTTGCTCTGTTCGTTGGCGAAACATTAGGTTCTTTACAAGCAAATAACTTATTTACTAAATGTTCTTGTTCATCTTTTTGTAATGATTGCCCTGTTTTAATGGCTAAACTCTTTGCCATCGATTTTGCTAACAAATCGGTAGCACTAAAATTACTATCAGGTACTTCATTTTCTACATCGCTAATAAGTTGTTCTAAAATAATAGACACTTCACTTTCTGGAACACCAACTGGTACGCCTGTTATTTCTACCGATTCTTCTTTAACGTTTGAAAACACAAAACCTGTATGTTCCAAATCGTCTTTTAATTGTTGAATAATCACAATATCTTGATTGGAAAAATGAAGTTGAATCGGAAATAATAATTGCTGACTCACCGCTTCCTTTAAAGTTAAATGTTTAAGAAAATCTTCATATAAAACCCGTTGATGCGCACGATGCTGATCGATAACCATCATCCCTGATTTAATAGTGCTTACAATATATTTATTATGAAGCTGGTACGTAGTATGTGTATGCTCTATTTCTTTATCAGTATTGAATATTGAAACCGTAGCTTCCTCACTTTCAAAATGTATTTCGCTAAAATCGTGTTGGGTTTTTGTGCCTTTTGATTCTAAACCAACATACAAACTATCCCAACTTGAAACAGGTTCTTTTTTGTAGCTAAACGCTTTAGCTTTTGATGTCGACTCGTCTTTAAAAGGGTTATAACTTCTATCTACTTCAACAGCAGGTGTATTGGCAGTGTTTTTAGTGTAATTGTAAGGCGTATCTAAATTTGGGTCGCGTTCAAAATCTAAAACTGGGGCAATATTAAATTGTCCTAAACTATGCTTTACAGCCGAACGAAGTAACGCATAAAGCGTGTGCTCATCATCAAATTTAATCTCTGTTTTTGTGGGATGAATATTAATATCGATAGTTTGCGGATTCACCGTTAGATTTAAAAAATAAGTTGGATGTGTTCCGTTTTTTAATAAACCATCAAACGCCGATGAAATAGCGTGATTTAAATACGCACTTTTTATAAAGCGATCATTCACAAAAAAATACTGCTCGCCTCTGGTTTTTTTAGCGAACTCTGGTTTGCCTACAAACCCTGAAATTTTAAGAACCTCTGTATCTTCTTCAACAGGCACCAACTTTTCATTGGTTTTACTTCCAAAAATATTGACGATACGCTGCCTGAAATTACTAATTGGCAAATTAAAAGTTTCACTTCCGTTGTTATATAAAGCAAATTTTATATTAGGATGTGCTAATGCTACACGATGAAACTCATCAATAACATGCCGTAATTCAACCGTATTCGATTTTAAAAAATTGCGTCTCGCAGGAATATTAAAAAATAAGTTTTTTACTGAAATGGATGTTCCTTTTGGCGTAACAACGACCTCTTGAGATACTACTGCACTGCCTTCTATAATTATAGTATTCCCAATATCATCTACATCTTGCTTTGTTTTCAATTCCACATGCGCAATCGCAGCAATACTAGCTAAAGCTTCACCACGAAAGCCTTTGGTGTGTAACTGAAATAAATCGTCTGCGGTTCTAATTTTGGAAGTCGCGTGACGCTCAAAACTTAAACGCGCATCGGTATTACTCATGCCTTTTCCGTTATCAATAACTTGAACAAGCGTTTTTCCAGCGTCTTTTATAATAAGTTTTATAGAGTCAGCTTCTGCATCAATAGCATTTTCAAGAAGCTCTTTAACTACCGAAGCTGGACGTTGTACAACTTCTCCAGCAGCAATTTGATTAGCTACGTGGTCTGGTAAAAGTTGAATAATGTCTGCCATGTATTATTTTGAAAAGAAAATAGATAAATCGAAATCGATGATAAAAAGAAAAATTAAAACGAAGAATCCTATTAAAATTAAAATTGTTCTATTAAAACCCGAATTATTTCTATTTCTACTGTTTATTCTGGTTTCATGCCATTGCCCAGAAAAGTCACCCTTATTTAAGGTTTCAGCGTAAATATCAAACTTTGTCGCATGTTTTAATTCATTTGCATCTTCTTTTCCTTTATAATATCGTGGCGTATAATTAAATCTTTTATTTCTAGGTAATCTCTTAATTAAAGTGAATTTTATTGGCCCCATAATTTCTAAGTTTTAAGTTACAAGTATTTTTTTTCTATTAAGTACATACAAATCAATAATAATACCAAAATTAGGATTAAAGTGCGCATGGTCATAACACTTTTCCCTTTCGATTTATTATTTCGTTTCCATTTAGAAATAAAATCTTTTCTTTTAAATGTTTCTGAATCAGAATCTACTGCGTTCTCTTTAGACAATCTAGATTGGTAATTAAAGGTTTTATTTTTTCGTTGATTAAACAAAATATGGTCTTACTTATCTTTCAAAAATACTTAAAAATAGGCAGATACTTAGAATAGGAATGCTAAAAATTGTTAACAAACATACGTCACTGCGAGTTTTACTTTTCTGTAAAACGTGGCAGTCTGTTTATCAAGGAGCAGATTGCCACAGTCGTTCCTCCTTCGCAATGACAAATCGAAAACTAACTATTGTCACGTAACTCCGCCATTTTAATAGCAGCAATAGCAGCTTCAGTGCCTTTATTTCCGTGTTTACCACCTGAGCGATCGATGGCTTGTTGTATATTATTATCTGTAAGCACGCAGAAAATAACTGGTGTTTCCCGTATCACGTTTAAGTCTTTTATACCTTGAGAAACGGCTTCACAAACAAAATCGAAATGTTTGGTTTCACCTTGAATAACACTTCCAATGGCAATTACCACATTTACCATTTGTTCTTGCATTTTTTTTGAACCATAAATAAGTTCAAAACTTCCAGGAACATTCCAACGGATAATATTATTCGGTAAAGCGCCATTTTCAATTAGAGCATTATAAGCGCCTTGATACAAGCCTTCGGTGATGGTATCATTCCACTCTGAAACAACAATCCCAAACCGAAATTTACTCGCGTTTGGGATTGTTGCTTTATCGTATTCTGATAAATTTTTATTTGCTGTAGCCATATGTAAATATACTATTTACTTGCTAAAACCTGTGCTTTTCCTATAAAAACATCTACCGTAGAAGCCTCAGTAGCATTTGGATAATCTTCTTTTATTCGCTTAAAATAACCTAATGCTTTATCTGCTTGTCCTAAATCTAAAGCAATAGCTCCAGCTTTGTATAAATACATTGGTGTTGTGTATTCGTTATCACGCATATTTACAGCTTCTTCATAATATTCTAAAGCATCTTTTGGTTGATTTAATTGCACAAATGCATCACCAATATTCCCTTTAGCCAAAGGTGCTAAAATTTCGTCATCACTTTTAAAATTATTTAAATGCTCTACTGCATTTTTGTAATCTTTTAATCTTAAATACGCTGTTCCAGCATAGTAGCTTGCCAAATTTGCAGATGGTGTTCCGCTGTATTCTTCAATAATATCTAGCATTCCAAATTTACCTTCACCACCGGTTAATGCTAAGTTGTATAATGAATCTTTAGCAGTACCATTGACAGCATCGTTAAAATATTTTTGAGCTTGAAACATATCGTTCATAGCCATAGTTTGTTTTGGTTTGGCAATAAATTCTTTATAGCCTAAATACCCCAAAACTGCAAACGCTACAACCCCAATGATAACAAAAATGTATTTTTGATTTCTCTCCACAAAAGCCTCCGTTTTCGAAGCACTTTCGTCTAGTGTGTTAAAAACTTCTGCCGTTGTTGAACCTTCTTCAATATTATGTTCTTTCTCTGCTTTAGTTTTTGCTTTATATTTTTTCTTGTAAGTCGCCATCTATTCGTTCTAAATTAATATCGCGCAAAAATATAATTTTTCTTCATAACTAAAAGCCTATTTATTTGATATTTTTCAATAATTTGCACTTCTTTTTACGAGTTAAGCCTCAAAACGCCTTTTAAGTTACTTTTTGCATGATTTTAAAATCACTTTCATTACTTAATTACAAAAATTTCGATAGTAAATCGTTCATTTTCAATGATAAAATAAATTGTATTGTTGGTAATAATGGTATTGGAAAAACGAATGTATTGGATGCTATTTATCATTTATCTTTCGGAAAAAGCTATTTTAATCCGGTAGCGACGCAAAATATAAAACACGATGAAGATTTTTTTGTAATAAACGGCGATTATAATAAAGACGATAAAACCGAAAAAGTAGCCATTAGTTTAAAACGTGGTCAACAAAAAGTAATTAAACGCAATGCAAAAGCTTACGAAAAATTTAGCGAGCATATTGGTTTTTTACCTTTGGTTATTATCTCGCCAGCAGATAGAGATTTAATTATTGAAGGTAGTAATACCCGCCGAAAATTTATTGATAGCGTGATTTCGCAAAGCGATAAAAGTTACCTAAATCATTTAATTAATTACAACAAAATACTGGCGCAACGTAATGCATTGTTAAAATATTTTGCTTTAAACCATACTTTTAATAAGGACACTTTAGAAGTTTACAACACGCAACTCACAGATTACGGTACGCAAATTTTTGAAAAACGAGATGCTTTTTTAAAGGAGTTTATCCCCATTTTTAAATTACGTTACGAAGCTATAAGCAACGGTAATGAATTGGTAGATTTAAAATACCATAGCGATTTGTTTGAAGCCAATTTAAATACGCTTTTAAAAAATGCTATTAATAAGGACAAAGCACTTCAATATACTAGTGTTGGGATTCATAAAGATGATTTGCATTTTAATATTGAAGGTCATCCTATTAAAAAATTTGGAAGTCAAGGGCAGCAAAAATCATTTTTAATTGCGTTAAAATTGGCACAGTTCGATTTTATAAAAGCACAAAGTGGTGTAAACCCTATTTTATTATTGGATGATATTTTTGATAAGCTGGATGCAAACCGTGTGGCACAAATTATTAAATTAGTAGATGATGAAAATTTTGGACAACTATTTATTAGCGATACACATGCCGAACGAACCGAGAAAGCCGTAAAACAAGTACATCAAAGTTATGAGATTTTTAGGTTGTAAAGCTTAAAAAAGGCAGAAGGCAGAAGATGATAGAATTACTGAGCTACAAATATGAAATATCGATTTAGTTTATGACTTGACTTTGCGAAAAATTTCAGCTACCTTCGTTTAACGTCGGATATAAAACACATGTGCTGAACTTGTTTAAGTATTAAAACGACTTGATATCTGTAAGGAACATTGTGGCTAATGCCAGAAAAATCGCAAACACAATTGAACATACAAGAAATTTAACTATTTTTATGATATGAAAATTAACGACAAAAATATAAACCGGATTAAAAAGCTTTGCGAACAATACAAAGTTCGAACATTCTCTGCTTTTGGTTCAGTAACTAGAGATGATTTTAGTGACGAATCCGATATTGACTTTGTTGTTGACTTTGATGAGAATGACCCATTTGAATACACGAACTTATACTTTCAATTAAAAGATAAATTTGAAAAATTATTAAAACGTCAAATTGACCTCATTGAATACAGAGCTATTAAAAACAAGTATTTCAAAAAAGAGCTTGATGAAACCAAAGTGTTGATTTATGGACAATAGAATTAACTCTTGGCTTGAAGACGTTGAAAGGTCTATTGATGAAATTTTTGACTTCTTACCCGAACAATGTGACTTTTTCGTATATCAAAAAGATTTAAAAACAAAAAAGCAGTAGAACGAAATATAGAAATAATAGGAGAAGCGATTAACAGGATTTTAAAATATAAAAATTCGGAAATTGAAATTAAAAATGCTCAAAAAATAATCGGAACTAGGAATAGAATCGCTCACGAATATGACAGTATTTCGGATGAAGTAATTTGGACTATAATTATAAAGAACTTCCTGAACTGAAAAAAGAAATTAGCGAACTGAAAAAGTAGTCGAGTAGATAAAAGAGTTTCACCCCTAAACCTCTCACAGAACCGTACGTGAACCTCTCGATTCATACGGCTCTTCTTAACCAAGTTGCTACGGACAAAAACCCTCGTATTGCCAATGTTCAAATAAATAAGAATAGTTTTTGGCTATACCTTGTAAATATTTGTAGGTGACACACATGCCGAACGAACCGAGAAAGCCGTAAAACAAGTACATCAAAGTTATGAGATTTTTAGGTTATGAAGCTGAAAAAGACATTAGGCAGAAGGCAGAAGGCAGAAGATGATAGAATTACTTAGCTATGAATTTGTAATATCGATTTAGTTTATGACTTGACTTTGCAAAAAATTTCAGCTACCTTCGTTTAACGTCGGATATAAAACACATGTACTGAACTTGTTTAAGTATTAAAACGATTTGATATCCGACGTTGTAGCCAATTTAAGCTCGAAAATAAATTTAACCAAAAATTATGAATGAAATGACACAACCAAATGAACAAAAAACTGAAAGTCAAGGACAAACAATTATAATAAATCAAAAACAGAATGAATCGAATGGAACTGGAACCACAGGATTCGTTTTAGCATTGATTGCTTTATTTCTTGGATGGATTCCGATTTTAGGCTGGATAATATGGATTCTTGGTTTAATTTTATCTTTTGTTGGAATATTTAAAAAACCAAAAGGACTCGCAATTGCTGGACTTGTAATCTCGTTATTAGGACTTATTTTACTAATTTTCCTTTTCGCTGGATTAGCAATTTTAGGAAGTGCAGCATAAGTCTGATTGAATAAAAAACTGATAACACAATATAAAAATAATTATGGTTTAGTGCTAAAACAAAGGTAGTTGCGTATTTGGTACATCTGATTTTCCTACGGAAAATCCTCGCACGGAAACCCGCAACTATTCTTATACAACAACATTAAACAAACCTTTCCAAAAACAAAATAACTTTTCAATTTAAAAATAAGATAGCAAATAATGGCGTTAGGGATAGTAGTGAAAAGCCCGCAGGCACGAGGACTTGTAGCGTATAGCCCGACCTCCCGATAGTTATCGGGAGTGGTAACGCCCAAAATAATATTATAAAAAAATACGCCCGTTTTATGGCAAAACGCAACAACGAACATATCAGTATTCAAGACGCCTTAAAGGAATTTGTTGAAACCAACAAATTAGAAAAGGGTTTAAACAAGGTTAATGTAGCTGATGCTTGGGCGAAACTTATGGGTAATGGTGTAAATAATTATACAACATCGGTAAATTTGGAACGCAACACTTTATATGTTCAACTAAATTCTAGCGTGCTTAGAGAAGAATTAAGCTATGGCAAACAAAAAATAATTGGTATGCTTAATGAAGAATTGGGTAAAGAAATTATTAAAAATCTGATACTACGCTAATTGGCTATTTTAATTTAACAAAAATAAATTAATTTAAAATTAAAAACCTATTGTTTTTTGTATTATCTTTGACGCTTAATTATTTTAATACAAATACAATGAGTAAAGGTACCGTAAAATTCTTCAAT
>TARA_R110002096_G_scaffold147220_11_pt1 | contig 28975 bp, 18 predicted proteins | sample TARA_R110002096 | Tara Oceans TARA_R110002096 (sample SAMEA4397295) | marine metagenome | biome: Polar Biome; feature: [DCM] deep chlorophyll maximum layer (ENVO:01000326); material: water (ENVO:00002006), including particulate matter (ENVO:01000060) such as... | depth 35 m
GCTTTTCGGCGAGCTGGGCACCATGCCAGGCGCCACGGTGCTCGCTTTTAGCCCGCCGCCGATTAGCGGTTTGGGCAGCAGTTCGGGTTGGGAAGCCATCGTTCAGGATCCCGAGGGGCGGCCAGCTGGAGAGCTGGCGTCCGCGGTTGGCGGCGTCGTTTACGAGGCCAACCAGAGCCCAATATTAGACCGCGTCGCCAGCACCTGGCGCGCCGATGTGCCGCAGCTCAATCTCACCCTCGACCGCGACCGGGCTCAATTACTCGGAGTCGATCCCAGCTCGGCCTTGTCGACCCTGGGAGCCTATCTCGGCTCGCAATACGTGAACGATTTCACCCAGAACGGCCGCGTTTACCAGGTGATGATGCAGGCCGACGAGCCATTCCGCAATGATCCCGACGACATCGGCAAACTCTACACCCGAAACAACTCCGGCGAGATGGTGCCGCTTTCCGCCCTGGTCGAGGTGTCCGACATTCTCGGTCCGGAAACCATCACCCGCTACAACCTGTTCCGCTCCGCTTCGCTGCGGGGTTCTGCCGCTTCCGGCTCGAGTTCGGGCGAGGCCATGGCCGAAGTGGAGCGGCTCATGAAAGAAACCCTGCCCGCCGGAATGACGTTTTCCTGGACCGGCTCGTCCCTGCTGGAGCTGCAATCCGGCGGCATCGCCCCACTATTGCTGCTTTGTCTGCTCGCCACCTATCTCTTTCTCGTGGCCCAGTATGAAAGCTGGTCCATTCCGCTTTCGGTGCTCTACATCACGCCGGTCGCCGTGCTCGGGGCGCTGCTCGCGATTCTGCTGAGGAACCTGAGCCTCGATCTCTACGCCCAAGTGGGGCTCATCCTACTCGTCGGCCTCACCACGAAGCAAGCCATCCTCATGGTCGAGTTCGCCAAGGAAGCCCATGAAAAGGAAGGACTCACCGTTCTCGAGGCCGCCAGCAAAGCCGCCCAGCTCCGCTTTCGCTCCGTGATGATGACCGCCCTTTCCTTCATCCTCGGCGTCGTTCCGCTGGTGATCGCTTCCGGCGCCGGTGCCAATGCCCGCCAATCGCTCGGTACCGTCGTCTTCGGCGGGATGATCCTCGCTTCCGTGCTGGGGACCCTGCTGATCCCGGGCTTTTTCACCCTGATGCGGCGGGAGAGGCGGGCCGTAAATCCGGCGAAATAGGGGTTGGCCAAGCTGCCCTTTCGAGTGTTAAATAGCGCCCTAACATACCTACCATGCGCGTTCTCCATTTCCTCCGATTTCCTGCGACTTGCGGCGCAATCGGCGTTCTCCTCGCGGGCTGTACCGTCGGTCCCGACTTCGAAAGTCCTGCCGTCTCCGGCATGACCCCAGCCTCGTGGCGGGCCGGAACGGGCATCACTTCGGAGTCGCCGTCTCAACTTGGCCAATGGTGGAAGCGTTTGGATGACTCCACCTTGAACCGGCTCGTCAGCCAGGCCATCGAACGCAATCACGACGTGCGTTTCGCGGAAAGCCGGGTCCGGCAGGCCATCGCCGCACGGCGCGCCACCGCGGGGCAATTATATCCATCGCTCGGCACGGCGCACTCCGCGACGCGCCTCCAAAGCTCCAGCGCCACGACCACCAGCACGCTCCAGCCTCGCGTGGTCGAAAGTCACGCCCACGGTTTCGAATCTTCCTGGGAACTGGATCTCTTCGGTGGAATCCGGCGCTCGGTCGAGGCGGCCGACGCCGATATCGAAACGAGTGAGGAAGATCTGCGCAACGTCCTCGTTTCCGTGATCTCCGAAGTCGCACTCAACTATGTCGACTATCGCAGTTTTCAGGAACGGCTCGGCATCGCGCGCTCCAATCTGAAGAGCCAGCTTGAGACGCTCGAATTCGTCCGCAGCCGGCAGCAGGCGGGACTGGCGGAAAACCTCGAAGTGTCCCAAGCGGTCAGCAACGCGGAGAACACCCGCGCCCAGATTCCGAGTTTGCAGACCTCCGCCACCGCCGCGAAAAACCGCCTCGCCACCTTGCTGGGATCCGCTCCCGGCGAAGTCGATTCGCTCCTCGGGACTTCCCCGGCCTTGCCGGACGTTCCCACCCGGATTGGCGTCGGAATTCCGGCGGAAACGATTCGCCGTCGCCCGGATGTTCAAGCGGCAGAGCGGGCCCTCGCCGCCGAGACTGCGCGAACCGGCGTCGCGATCGCCGAATTGTATCCGAAATTCGCCCTCAACGGCAGCATCGGCGTAGAAGCGCTCAAATTTTCCGATCTCTTTTCCGGCGGGGCCGACGTCTTTAACATCGGGCCGAGCGCGAGTTGGAACCTCTTTCGAGCCGGTGCCGTCAAGGCCAATATTGAGGTGCAGGACGCGGTGCAGAGGCAGGCGCTGATCAGCTACGAACAATCGATTCTGGTCGCGCTCGAAGAAGTCGAGAATGCGCTCACCGCTCTGGCCAACCAGCAGATTCGCGAGCGCGCCCTAGCCAAATCCGCCGAAGCCTCCGCCACCGCTGCTGAACTGGCGCGGTCACAATTCGAGGACGGCGGCCTTACCAGCTTTCTCGACGTCCTCGACGCCGAGCGAACCCGCCTTTCCGCGGAAGACTCCCTCGCGACCAGCCAGGCCCAGATCGTCTCGAACTTGATTCAGCTCTACCGGACGCTTGGCGGAGGATGGGAGACAGTTCGTCCGAGAGGGTGAGCAAGTTTCGTTGCCTGGGAGGGGCTTCTGCCGCTCGAATGACTACGTGCAGTCGGGAATCGGTGGTGGTACGCTATTTCGTGGTCTCGGTTGGGTTGACCGTGTAAGAGCCTGCCGTGCGGAGGTAGAGGACAGTGGCTTCGTCGCCTTCATTGGTTAGGTGAAAGCTTGAAGGTCCTTTTGAACGGAAGTAGCTGCCGGGTTCCAAAGTTTTTGCCTCCGTTTCGTTCGTCCCCCGAAGGCTTGGCTGTCCCTCGATCACAACCGAACGGAAGAATGAACTGCCACTGCGAATTTCACCACGAAAACCTGCCGGCAACTTGAGCAGGGTGCCGGTGGCCTCGTCTTCTTCCGGCTTTCCCCAGAGAAATGCAATTTCAGGACCTTCGGCACCGGGATGGGTCCGTTCAATCCAGGTGATATGGGTCGCATCCAGCCAAACGATATTGGATTGATGAACGTTGATAGGCCTCTCACCATTGTCGGTGGCTTCTTCGGTCGGCAGAACAAGATAGGGCCCGCGCTCGATTTCGATGTAGGCCATGTTATCGGTGCCACTTGCTGCCGTGATGTGCACTTCACCAGCTGGCTGCGTCCAGAAGGAGCCTTGCGGCATCCACATTTCCGCCGCCTCGGGATCGTCGTTGTGGATCTGGCCGCTGATGACAACGCCTCGATAGGTAACGTTGTGCGTGTGGGGCGGCGACGAAAAGCCGTCGGCGAATTTGACGAGAAAACCAGTTTCGCCCAACCCGGCTCGGTCGCCCCAGAGGGTGCCGGCCTTCGGCCCTTTGTCGCCGCGCGCGGGATTCAGTGGTGTCCACTCCACATCGGAAGCCAGGACAATGGTGATGTTGGTATCATTTTCAGAATCGGGTTTGTGCGCGTCGGCCGCGTCTAGAGATAGGTTGCGGCCGACAAAGAGGATTGCGACCGCGAGCAAAGGCGCGCCGGCGGTTGTGATTCTCCGGGCCATCCCATTTTGAAATAGATCATTCACATTCATGATTCAAATTCGCGGCGATCAGCAATCAGGAAAATTGAATGTTTGAATATGTACGATGAGCGAAACGAATAGATTCCAATTCCAGCTCGAATTGGATCTCTTCAGCCTTCGCTCCCTTACCCGTTCGGATCTGAATTGGAATCCAAGGGGTTACGGTCGCCTATCGTGGAATGGTGCCGGATTTCTGCAAAAATCTCGCCAGGTGACGAGGTTCTGCTATGGTGATTTCTTGTGAAAGAAGCCCTCGAAATCCACGATGTTGAAACATTTGGTTTAGCTACGCGATATGAGGTCGTGAGGGCACATGCAGATGATGACCGTGGTTGGATTTCCGGTGCACCGATCTGCGAACTCTTGAGGATTCATCACATTGCCCACGTTGGACTCATGTGGGCGAAACCGCCGTTTACCGTCATACGCGCGGAGGCCTCCGGAACGTTTGGACTGGTGGGGCTGGAAGGTCGGGGCGAGACGTTGATCGACGGCGAATGGCGTGAGGTGAAAGCGGGGGAGATCTGTTTGCTGCCTGCGTTTGCGCCCACCGGGATTCGCGCAGCCAACAAGAAGGTGTGGAGTTTTGCCTGGGTGCGTTACGAGGAGTCGCGGGAAACCTCTCCGATTTTGTCGTCGAGCAGTCCGGTGATCCATGCCGGGAGTGTTCACGCGTTGAATCACGCGATCGCCGGCTTACACGTGGAGGCAACCCGGGAGCCGCCAGAGCCGGCGATGCTGCATCATTGGGTCGAGTTGATTCACGGGTTCGTGAGGCGTGCGGCTCGGCCCTACCAGGGAGACGACCGTCTGTGGCGGGTGTGGGAGGCTGTCGAAAAGGATCTGGTGCGGAGTTGGAAGCTGAAGGACTTGGCGGAAATTGGTTGTTTGAGTCCGGAGCATTTGAGGCGCCTCTGCCAGCAGCAGTTGGGAAGGAGCCCCATTCAGCAAGTGACTTACCTGCGGATGCGCCGAGCCGTGCAGTACCTCACCACGACGCATGAAAAGGTCGAGACGGTTGCACAGGCCGTCGGTTATGAGAATCCCTTTGCGTTTTCGAACGCGTTCAAACGTTGGACGGGGAGAAGGCCGAGTGATTATCGCGACGAGGCGTGAGAAGATGGGCTCGCCGTCCGGTTGTTCGCTGGACGAGGTCGCTTTCGCAAGATGATCAGTTTTCATCAACGGGGTATCGACCAGCGTCGGGCTGAGTGGATCCCGGTCTAACTTCACCTTCGCAAGTTGCCAGGATTGGTGGCAACGGGCAGCTCAGGCTGGTCGAGATAGTTCATGAAATCCACATGTGGATTTGAGCCATGGGCTTTCTCGCTGGGATCGGCAAGATGGTGCAAACTTGAACTATCTTGAGTTCCTGGAAGAAACAGAACGAGCCTGATTCGGGCGGTCTTGAAGGTGAAGAGCATCTCGCTCTTCAGTCAGCGTTTTTTGCATCAATGAAAGAACCCCAGGCCATTCGACGATTGTTCGAATACCTCCCTGGTGTTTGTTTCTTTGTCAAAGATCGCGAGAGCCGGTTGATCGCCGGGAACCAATTGCTGCTGGACCGGTTGGGGTTGAAGTCGGAAGCCGAACTCATCGGCACCTGTGATGCTGATCACTTTCCACCGGAAGTTTGCGCGGCTATCGTGAACGACGACCAACAGGTCTTCCAATCCGGACAACCAATTGTTGGCCGCGTAGAGTTGGGATACAACGCACGGCGGATTCTGGATTGGTACACAACGACCAAGTTACCCATCCTTGGTCAGGACGACGAAGTGATTGGGCTATGTGGCTTTACCCGGCTTTATGAGAAGGCCAGCCTTCCCGGCCCGGCTTCAGGCTACGCTGGTCTGGAAGAATCCGTTGACTTGATTCGGCGAAACCCGAACCGGCGGGTCAATTCCGAAGAAATGGCCAAAGCGGCGGGAATATCCGTCAGTCAACTGAGGCGCAGATTCCGGCAGACTTTTGGAATGACGCCGCGGGAGTTTGAGCAAGTCTCGCGCATCCAAGGCGCGAGTCAGGCCTTGATTGAGAGCGATTCGACGATTGCGGAGATCGCGGTCGACTTCGGGTTCTACGATCAGAGTGCCTTCTCCGTACAATTTCGCAAGCACACTGGCTATACCCCTGGAGAATACCGGCAGTTACGCACTCAAACGCACAACGCCATACTCCAAAACCACTAAGCTCAGCCAGAGTGGTCGATTTTTAATAAACTTTGTTCGTACGCTCCAAGATTCCCGCTCCGGAACGTGGTGCAGTAGGAAAGATATTGGGAACCCTCACCCATTTTCTGAACGTGGATTTTAAACCCCTCATCATGATTTCTGAAGCTCCGGAGCCAGTGCGAATTTTCGCGGAGGCACCCGAGAAGGGCTTGGTGATGGCCACGGAGGCTCCTGAGGGGGCTTACAATTCAACGGTAGACCAAATTTTCAAGGTTGCCATTCCTTCGCGGGAATTGGTAGCGCACCCAGCCGGAGTTAAGGGGTTTTCTTCGCGCTGGGTGTTATTTTCCTGGTTGGTTGACGGGAAGCGGTTGGCAGGTAAGCCAAGCCGCTCCTCCCTCAAACAAGAGGCACGGCAAACCCCGGAACGGTCATTGGAACCCGGCTTCCTCGCCGCCGTTTGCCAGCAACTCAGTTACGTGAATCTCTTTGGCGATCGTTCCCCCAGCCATGGCTGTTTCGAGTCCGACTCTTCTCTTTTCCTGGCACTCCCAAACCGGACGAACCGCGAACTTTGGAGCTGTATAGCAGCCGACCGAGTCGCGGCCTTTTTATGCCCGGTTTTCCCCATTCACTCATTTTAAGAATCCTTCCCACCCCAGACTGACGATGACGAACCAACCCGAATCCCCCAAGAAGAAACGTAGTCTTTTGACGCGTCTTTTTGGTCAGAACGAGATTGATGCAGCTTCCGGCAACGGCAAACGCAAGTTGATGTTCGAGACGCTGGAGGCACGTGTTTTGTATTCCGCTGCACCAGTGGACGGAGGCGTTGAAGCCGAAGCGCCGGAATCCTCTCCCGCAGCTGAGGCGGAACACGTTGCCACGGTAACCCCGACGGACCCAAATGCCGAGACGCAGCAATCTGCGGAGGGGACGTTGACACCGGAACCGGTGCGTGACGAAGAAGGTGTTGATCAGGTCTTCGCATCGCCGGACGAGATCCCCACGGATTCCTCTGCCGAGGTGGCCGATGCTCCGGCGGACGATTCCGTGCTGACCTCGGAGGACTTGAGCCCGCTGATTGAGGAGGCCATCGCGCGTTGGACCGAAACCGGGTTGACCGAGGAGCAGGCAGCCGCGCTGTTGAACGTGACCTACGAAGTCGTGGACTTGGAAAGCAATGCCCTTGGCGTCACCGACGGCTTCGTGATCCGGATTGACGACGATGCGGCGGGAAGCGGGTGGTTCCTCGATGAAACACCGACCTTGGATGAGGAGTTTCAGTTCGTCTCGGGCACGGAAACGCAGATGGTCGCGGAAATGGATTCGCTGGCGGAAGACCGGTTCGATTTGCTCACGGTGTTGATGCACGAACAGGGGCACATTCTGGGCCTGGCCGATGCAACGTCCGATCAGTTCGCCAATTTGATGTCGGGCATTCTTGAAGCTGGGGAACGTCTCACGCCGGCGGAAGCTCAGGCCGAAGGCGCCACGGCCGGCAGTTTGGAAGGCGAGCGCTTTGCCTTAACCACTTCCACCATCTCAGGTGGCACGCTTTCCATCGTCGGTGATGGGGCGGACGATGCAGTGATCCTTCAGCTCAACGGGGCAAACTACGAAATCAGCACGGATGGAGGAGCGAATTTTACGACCGTGACGAGCGATGGCAGTCCTGTGGCGAATATCTCGATCGACTTGGGTGGCGGCAACGATAGCGTCATCATCGATAGCGACATCGATGTGACGGGAACGGTCACGATCACCTCCACGTTGATCACCCTCAATGGTGAGGTCGCCTCCGATGGGGATCAGGACTACAGCGGTCGGGTTAGGCTGGGGGCCAATGGAAGTATCGACGCGGGCGGCACGCTCACGACATCATCAACTCCTTCCCGTGTTTTGGTCGGTTATGACTTCGATAATGGAGGTTCTACCCTTGATGAGCAACGGGCGGCAACAGTCACCGACGCAAACGTTTCAGCAAGTTTGTTTGATACGGGTGCAGGACTAATTACCCGTGTCGATTCATCCGCAAACAGTGCTTCAGGAGCCAATGATGCGGAGGGCTTTGCGTTCGGCACCGCCAATGATTTTTCCTTCGGTGGTGCTCAGAGCAACTTTGGTTTCGCGGACCAAGGCAATGGAGATAACTTGGATAGTGGTACCAGGAATGCGGTGGCGCAAGATGACTACATGACCTTTAGTGTCACTCCTGCGCCCGGCAATCAGATGAACCTGACAAGCTTCTCCTTCCTGACGCGTGTCAATACCACTGGCAATTCGGCGGAGAGATGGGCGCTCTTTGCGTCAACGGATGGATTTGCAACCGCTCCTGCCACCGGGAATGCCATCGCCATCGGACAAACGACCACCGTGACTACCTTTGTTTCGAACGTGGTGGATTTGAGCGCTGCTGAATTTCAAGGGATTACCTCGGAGATTGAATTTCGTCTCTACATCTATGGGGGAAATAATAGCAGTAGTTCCGCAACGCAGTTTGATAAGGTAATCCTCAACGGGAATACCAGCTCCTTGAACAACGCCCCAGTCGCCACCAACGACACCGCAACGGTTACTGAGGCTGGTGGCTACCAAAACAACATCGCCGGGAGCGATGCGTCGGGCAATGTCATCACGGATGCGACCGCTGACAGCGATGCGGATGCTGGCGATACGCTTTCCATCACGGAGATCGATAGTAACCCGGTAGCAGCGAACACCACCAGCGTCGATGGAACCCTGGTAGCCGGAACTTATGGCAGCCTGCGAATTGGCGCGGATGGATCGTGGACCTATACCGTCGATCAATCGGATGCCGATACCGAGGCGCTGGCGACGGGCGATTCTCCGACCGAAGTTTTCACCTATACCCTCAGCGACGGAACCGACACGGCAACGGCAACCTTGACCGTAACCGTGAATGGTGCTGATGACGCCGTGAGCGGGATTCTCTACGTCGATGGCAGTTGGAGTGGATTGAACGCGGGTGACCGGATTGAGGATGCCGATGCGGGAACGACCGGGGACCAGTTGGCGTTTTTCAATGGCAATGCCTTCGCCACAATTGGAGACGCGATCGCAAATGCGGGGACCGGAGACACTATTGTGGTAAACGCTGGAACCTACGATGAGACGGTGGTTCTGAATGATGGCAAAACCCTCGAAATCACCGGCCCGAATGTGGATCAGGCGGTCACGGTTACCGAGTTGTCCAGCGACGTCGGAACCACGATCACGATCGAAGGCGGGTCCACGTTGACCTTTGCCAATACCACAGAGCAAACGATTGCTGGAACCGTCGAAGGCTCCGGAAGTTTGGTGGCGAGCAATACCGCCAACCTCTTCTTGAGTGGCGCAAATACTTACGCTGGTGGAACGACGCTGACGGACGGTTCCCAGTTAACGGCCTCCAACACGAGCGCACTTGGCTCAGGAACCGCCACCTTAACCGGCACTGGTGTCTCGCTGATTTTTGGCGTGGACGGTACGTTCGCCAATGCGATTGAAACCCTTGACAACGGCGATGACAAATCCATCACCGCAGCTTCTGGAACGAACGTGGTATTGACGGGTGACATCAATCTGAACGATGGATCTGCCCCTCATAATCGGTTCGCGGTGGAGGCCGACGCAACCCTGTTAGTCAATGGGCTCATCACTGCTGGTTCAGGGTTTAACCAAATCTCAGGCAATTCGGCTTCAGAACTGATCTTGACGAACGCATCGAACGCGATCGGCGGGACGATCAATATAGAAGCTGATGGCAGACTTGTGGTGAGAAATAGTGGTGCTGCAGGGACTGCCGAGATTCGCATTGATGCCTTGAATGCGACTTTGGTTTTGGGGGATGGGGTGGACCTTGCGAATACCGTTGAGTTTGGCCAAGATGAGACCACCAAATTTATCAGGCTCGAAGATGGGGCGACATCCGCGACGATTTCCGGCACCTTCCAGATCTTCGAAAGCAATGTGAATTCGAACCGAATCGTCTTGGAAACAGGGCAAACCCTGGAGATTTCGGGTCCCGTCACACGAGTCAACAGCGGCCGCGTTTTGAATTTGTTCGGCGATGGGACTCTCATCCTTAGCAATTCATCGATTGCGATTAATGAGGAAATTGATGTGAGATCTGGGACGTTGATCCTGAATGGAACCCAATTGGACTTCGGGCTAACGGTTTATGTGCGAACAGGTGCAACCCTGGGTGGAACCGGCTCCATTCAAGGCACCGGATCGAACGGAAACGCGACGATTTTAGGGACATTACTGGGTGACACGACCGCTCTGGACGGGACGGGAACCCTGACCATCAACACGGGAGCTACGCTCGATTTAACCAGCGCCGACGTTTCTTCGGATGCTGCCAGCTACAGCCTGGCGACATTCTCCAGTGTCGTCGGAACGTTTGATAACGTTGTCGGACTTCCCAGCGGTTATGAAGTGGAATACACCGCCACGGGCGTCAATCTTGTGAAGAGCAACCAGGCTCCAACCATTACCAGTTCCGACACCGTCAACTTTGCCGAGAACGGCGTGGGAACGGTTATTGATGTCCAGTCCACCGATACCGAAGGTTCCACTGAGGGAGCGGGATTGACCTATACGATTTCCGGCGGCGCGGATTCGGCTCGTTTCGATATCGATGCCAACACCGGCGTGTTGACCTTCAAGAGCGCACCGGATTTTGAGGCTCCGTCCGATGCGAATACCGACAATGATTACCTGGTCCAGATCACGGTGACCGATGACGGTGGTTTGACCGATGTGCAGGATCTCACGGTTTCAGTGACCAATCTTGACGAGGCTCCAAGTATCACCAGTGGCGCCACCGCCAACTTTGCCGAGAATGGAACGGGCACGGTCATAGACGTCGAATCAACCGATCCGGAAGGCTCAACCGAAGGATCTGGACTGACTTACTCGATTTCCGGCGGTGCCGATTCGGCTCTCTTCGGCATCGACGCCAACACTGGCGAGTTGACCTTCAACAGCGCACCGGATTTTGAGGTTCCGGCAGATTCCGGCTCCGACAATGTCTACAACGTTCAGGTTCAGGTTTCGGACGGCACGAACGACGTCACTCAGGACATCGCGGTGACGGTTACGAATGTTGACGAAGCTCCGAGCATCACCAGTGGCGCCACCGCCAACTTTGCGGAGAATGGCACGGGCACGGTCATTGATGTTCAGTCCACCGATCCGGAAGGCTCAACCGAAGGATCTGGATTGACTTACTCGATTTCCGGCGGTGCCGATTCGGCTCTCTTTGGCATCGACGCCAATACCGGCGAACTGACCTTCAACAGCGCACCGGATTTTGAGGTTCCGGCAGATTCCGGCTCCGACAATGTCTACAACGTTCAGGTTCAGGTTTCGGACGGCACGAACGACGTCACTCAGGACATGGCGGTGACGGTCACGAATGTCAACGAAGCTCCGGTGAACACGGTGCCGGGCGCCCAAAGCGTCAATGAAGATACCGCCTTGGCGATCGGCGGCGTGAGCGTGAATGATGTGGATGGCAATCTGGCTGCCATGCAGGTATCGGTGACCAATGGAACGTTGAGCGTGACCTTGAGCGGAGCTGCCACGATCAGCGCGGGAGCCAACAACAGTGCTACGGTTACGATCAGTGGTAGTGAAACGGACATCAACGCGACTCTGGCGAGCCTGAGCTACCAAGGTAACTTGGACTTTGCGGGCAACGACACCCTCAGCCTAGTTTCTACCGACAGTGGCGGGACTCCGCTGAGCGACACCGACGCGGTGGCGATTACGGTGAACCCAGTCAATGATGCACCAGTGCTCACGGGGGACCTGGTAGCAAATATCCAGGGTGGTTCCACCTACACCATCTCGGCGTCCGATCTGGGCTATTCCGATCCGGACGATATCGATGCGGGGGTGACTTTCACCGCGGGCAGTGCGGTAAACGGCAAAATCCAGGTTGGTGGCGTCGATGCCAATAGCTTCACTGGCACGCAACTGGCTGCGGGAGATGTCACCTTTGTTCACGACGGAACTCAGGCAAACAGCGCCTCGTTTACAGTCAATGTTGAAGACGGAAACGAAGACGGCAGCCCGCCAACCAACAGCACTTTCAACTTTGTGGTGACTCCGGCTTCGTCCGTTGTTTTGGCTGGCTATGATTTCACGACGGATAACACGGCGACGACGGCAGATGGAGTCAGCGCCTCCGCCGTTACCGGGGCTGGAGGATTCTCCAATGCCGGTGTTGTCGGATCAATTGGCGACACGACTCAGGAGGCTGCCAGTGGAACACCCTTTGGCTCTTCCTCGACCGGAAGTTATGGCGACACCAATGATGGAATTGATGGCAACAATCTCGCTCAAGCCATTACTGGTCAGGACTACATCACTGTCACCATCACTGCGGAGTCTGGAAACACCCTCACCGTGACGGGATTTTCCGTCGATACGGCTCGCGCTGGTGGCAGGTCTCCGGAAAGCTACAACATTCTGGCGCAGGTGAATGGCGGCACGACATGGGATGCTTCAGGTGCCTTGACGACAAACCAGGAAACCTTGATCTCTCAAGCGACCACGGACTGGCATGACACCTTTATCGATCTATCCGGGGATCCTACGTTCCAGGAGATACAGTCGGTCGAGTTCCGGATCTATTTCTGGGGCGCTAGCGGATCTACCAACAGTTCGCGAATCAACATTGACCAGTTGGTGGTTGAAGGAACGGTCAATCCGATCAACACCGGCGGTGAAACGACAACTTCGCCGACTGTGGTGAAGACCGAGACCGATGCAGGGACGGTTACCGGCTCTCAAAACGTGGCGAAGGCGTTGGACCCGCAAGGTGCCGTGGGTAACGCGTTGAGCGCGCTAGATTCATTGGTTTCGCTCTTCAACTCCTTCCAGTCCAACGCGGGTGATTTCTCGGGGCGCGCCAACCAGGTTTCGTCCGGAATTTTCATCTTCAGCATCACACCGCTCTTCGCTGACGACGGAACCCTCCAGGACGGATTCGTGAGTCTCGGGTTTACGGGGACCTCTCAATCCGGCAACGAAATATCGATCACAGGGCAATTCAACCCGCTATCCACGGTCAACAATGGCTTCAATTTCCAGGGACTCGACGGCACTCCGATGACGGTGGTGGAAGTTTATCAGGCATTGCTCCGTCCGGTGTATAATGAAGAATATGCGTTTGGCGGACCGCTGGAAGGTGATGACGAAGAACGAGATCGCTACACCTACGTCCCGACCGCTTCGGAAACTGAAGAGGTTCTGGCTGCCACCGAAGCGAATCCGGAATCGCAAACAGACTTCAGCAATCTCCTCGACGCAGTTCAGTCGACAGAAGCATCCTCGATTTTTGCAGGAGTGCAGGTTGGCGAGACGTTCGAGGATTTGGTTCCCGTGTTGGCCGGCTCAGGCATCCCTGGAGAGGAGTTGATCCTTCGTGTGAACGGCAACCGGTATCACGTAATCGTGGATGAGCATGGAAATTGGATGAATCTCTTTCCTGACGAGAAACTTCCTCCGGGTTCGCGGGTTGAAGTTGCGTCGGCCCACGCCTCCGAAGGCGCAAGGGTCTATGAAGTCGATTCCTTTGACACCGAAAACGTGTTGGAACAGGACGGCGATGTGAAATCCGGCGACATGCTGGGACAGATCGTTGACGCGGTATCCTGAGTTACTGCCCGCCCATTTCCCGGCGCAACCTGATTGGCACCCAAGGGTTCCAGTTGTGGACCTCTGCATTGCGTGTGAATCGGCCAATGAACCATTTTGCCAAGATGAAAGATGAACCCGGCGTTTACCCGCAAAGTCGCAGTTGCGAACGTTTCGCCACGCTGAAATCCAGCGGTCAGCCGACGGATCGGGCTCTGTGGAAGAAGGTGACATCAAAGGCTGGAGTCTGTTCTCCACCAGTTGGGAAGAGAAAACGCTGGATTTTGGAAGATTGTATTTATTTTGTATTTACCGACATTGTGAATCCAGATGTGGATTTTGACTATGGAAGAACCCCGCTTGCGCCTGTTAGCATTCATGCATGAACGGAGGAATTTACGCCCTTTATCAAGAACGAAGCATCGAACTCCGTTGCTGTGAATCGATTGATTCAGTGGGGCCACAAAGTCAGGCTCGATCCTAATGCCAAATGGAATTTAAGAATCAGCAACCAATCTCCAACCGGGACTTTCGGAAAGCCGGCCGTGGCTTTTCGTTGGTCGAGATGTTGGTGGTCGTTGCGGTGATTGGCATGTTGCTGGCGTTGAGCGCGCCCTCGATTCTGACGCTGACGTCGACTTCGCTCACTACCGGCGCATGGCAGCTGAACGGGTATTTGAACCTGGCCCGGGCCGAGGCGATTCGCGATGGACGGGTGGTCCGGGTGGCCTTGGTTCGCAACTGGGACAACGAACAGCACTCCGCACTGCGAAAGTTGAGCACCTGGAAGTGGGATGACGAGGCGGAAGTGTTCGTGCAGAGTGGCGGATGGGAGATCCTGCCGGAGGGAGTGGTGATCGAGCCGGAATTTCCGGACTACGTGCGAAGCGCGGACTATGCCAAAGATGACGCGACCACGGTGCAGGCGCAGTTTCCGGAGCGGGACGAAACCTTGAGTATCTCCGGCGACACCGTGGAGGTGACCACGCTGGACTTCCTGCCAAACGGGCGAGTCCGGGAGTCAGGGGAGATTCCCAAGCGGATGATCGGTTTTGTCATGACGCTGGGCTACGTTGACGAACAGGGAAACGTGGTCCGGACCGCGTCCCGGGATGACTCGGGCCAACCGGCCAACTGGGCGCAGGTGAACGTCGATACCCTAACCGGGAGGATTCAGGTTCACCGGCCATGAAGCGGCGCGCCTTTTCCCTCATCGAAGTGACGGTCGCGATCGCGTTGGCGGCGGTCTTGATCACTGCGGTCCTCGCCATCCTGCCCCAGGGGATGCAGGCGGCGCGCAATGCCGAGATTCGCACGCTGGCCGGGATGATTCTGGAAGACGTCCGCGATCGGCTGGAGGGGCAGAGCCTGGAGGAAGGGGTTCCGCCGATTTCGCCGCTGTTTTACGACGAGAGCGGCCGGATCGTGGAAAGCGATGCGGCCGAAGACCGCCACGCAGAACGATTTTACCGGGTCGACCTGCAGATCGTAAAACCGGCGGGCGAGCAACTGCCGACCAATGCCGGAGGGCTGATGGCAGCGATGGTGGAGTTGGGGTGGCCGGTCGATGAAGCATCGGCGGAAGGCGAATTGTTGGGGGAGCGCCCGTCAACGCTGACGCAGACCTTTCTCGTTACCACGCTGACGGGACCGGATTGGGAGGAAATCGACGCCAACTACGAACCCAAAATCGAGTTCTAATGTTGAGGGCGAAGCGACAGATCACGAACGCAAAACGGGTTTCCCGCCCGTTTGGCAAAGACTCCCGCCAGCCGGACGTGCGCATCGACTGCGGGAATGGAGCGGAGACCCATTTTACCAGGATTTCTCGAGCGGGTTTTTCGCTGTTGGAAGTGCTCATCTCCATGACCCTGCTTTCGGCCCTTGTCCTTGCCCTCGCCGGAATGCTGGACCCCGTTCTCAAAACCTGGAGCAATGGTGAAAAGCGGGTTGCCCGGTTTCAGGGCGCGCGGGCCGCGTTGGAGCTGATCACCCGGGAAGTGACTCCGGCGGTCGTCGACACCCGCATGCAGTTCGTGGTCATGCCCGCGGAGTTGCTGGGGGACGTTGGAGCCCGGCATGTCGCGGCCAACTCGCCGGCGATGCTCTGGATGGCGCCGCTCGGCGAGCGGAATCGGCTGTATTGCGTTGGCTATTATTTGAGCCGGGATCCCGACGCGAAGCGCTATCGATTGAAGCGCTTGTTTGTTTCGCCGAATGATCCGAACGGATATCATCCCAAAACGGTGAACGAGTCCGAGATTCGCGGTGAGGATGTGCACACCAGTCCGGTCGATGCGAGCTGGTTCACGAACAACTGGGACGAGACCGCCTTTGACGACGAAGACCCGCAGAATGAGGATGTGGTGGTGGCGACCGTGGCGGATGGGGTGATCGCCTTTTGGATTCAATGCTACGATTTGCTGGGCAACCCGATTCCCTGGATGTCGGCCTCCGACGTTCATCCGGAGTCGGAACTGATCTTCAACTCGGCCGGGTATTTCTCGATGGCCACCAGTGTGCCGTTCGAGGACGAGACGAGCTTTCGTTACATGACCGATCACGAGATGGTGATGAAGGCGCTCCGGGTGCCGGCTGAACTGGAAATCCGGATATATACGATCGATCGCACCCAACTGCTGCGGGACATCGAGATCCCGGAAATGCCGGTCATCATGGACGGTGACGTGCTGGATTTGGAGGCGTCTGCTCTCGAATTTGAGCGGCGGCTGGAGGAAAACGGGGTGGAACAACCGCAGGCGTTTTCAACCCGCGTGAAACTTCTGAATGGAAGCTAAGCCAACAGATGAATGTCCTGAATCCAGAACCTATTCGCTCCAAACCACGCGGTGTGGCGCTGCTGACCACGCTGGTGCTCGCCAGCATGATGGCGATGATCGTCATCGCGTTTCTTGTGAGCATGAGGCTGGAACTGGGATCCGCAGCGGCGTATGAGCAAACCCAGAGCGCCAAAGTGCTTTCGCAAAGCGCGCTTTCCCACGGCATCGAATTGCTCCGGACGAACATTCCCGAACCAGCCCGGATCAGCGAAGCCACCAGCGAAGCGGATGCCGAACTTTGGGTGACGAATCCGGGCCGCCTGACCATCATCCAGGGAAACGGCGAACCTCGTTACGTCGATCTCCACACCGGTGCGGTCACGGAGGATCCGGGGAACGGAGCGGAAAGGGATCTGGATTCGGTCGATCTGAACCGGCCCTTGGCGGGAGAGGAATTCCCGCCGATCACGGTGGCGTTGGATGAGCGCGGGATGCCTGATCCGGACGCGGAACGACCGGAAATGCGGGTGCGCTGGCACAATGTGCTGCGCGACCCCTCGCAGGCGGCTGCGAAGGAGAATCCAATCGTGGGCCGTTACGCGTTCTGGATGGATGATGAAAGCGGGAAGCTGAACTTCAACGTCGCCGGCGGCAAGACCGCTCTCGGCGAGGAGGACAACGAGGGGTTTCACGAGCAGCTCGCCACCGGGATGATGCCGCCGCTCTTCAACCTGGGGAGCGACCGGATCTTGTATCAACAAGCTGGTCAGAGACGAGCCTGGGCGCTCGGACGACCCCGTTCGGTCAACCTCGACGTGTTGGCCGATGATCCCAGCGAACTGGATGTCGAGGGTTTGCTCGAACAGGCCTGGCTCAACGGATTCAGCCGTTACCCGGAGGCGATCATGGATTTCGTCCAGACCAGCGATCCCGTGGAGTGGTATCACCTCCGGAAATACAACCTGACGTTTTACAGCCGGAGCCCGGAGTTCAACGTGTTTGGAAGATCGCGTTTTTTTACGACGAAGATTCCGCTCTCGCTGGAAGGAGGACCGAACTATCAGCTTCCCTTTGTCTACGGCAGCAACCTGGAGCGACCGGAGGACGGCCCCTTGCATCTGCATGCGTTGATGAGCCTGGGGCTCGCAAAAGACGTCGAAGATGAAGACAAATCCGACGTCGAGCTTCGCGCCCACAACGTCGTCAACCAAGGCCAGGTGGAGATGCTGATGGGCTATATGCGGAGGAAATGGCCGGGCTACAGCCAGAGTTTTGTGGATAAGTACGGGGAAAAGGAATGCTACCAAATGGCGCTCAGCATTGTGCTTTGGCCGCGGATCGCTCTGGACGAAAGTATCCACAGTAACCAGAACGCCTACCTCCAGCGAACGACCAGCGCTGTTTATGCACCACCGATCGAAGAGAGACCGGGTGCCTATCCGGAACGGCATTTCTGGCGGTTCAACGTGGGCGGGGAGGAAGTGCTCATGCTCCCGCAGCAGCCGGGGCCGCACATCACGGAGGTCAGGCTGAAATTCGAGCTGGAGGATGCCGGAACTCCCGAAACGTATCGTGTGAAATTCAAGTACGAATCGGAGTACTACATGCATCCATTCGGAACGCAGACTCAGCTCAATAAATTCCCGATGAAGGTCGATTACCTGAAGATCGAACCCGAGGGAGAGAGTGCCTGGGAGGTCGGGACGACCGATCCGGATAGCACTGACCTGGACCGCAGTTGGTATCAGCAAAACAAAAATGAGCCCTATTCGGACTCCGATTGGAATACGAGGCTCAACCGGCTTGCGGCAAGTGGCGGGACGACCTGGCTCGGTCCCTCGAACACTGCCTCCAATAACCGAAGCAACCGTCGTGTGGTGGGTTCGACAGCCCGTTACGTGGGGAAGACCGACGCCGTTGTCCCCGCCAATGCCAGCGACGCTCGGGAGTTTAATCTCAGTGGTGGAGAGTTGAGTTTGGATTTCAAGATCCGTCTCGGGATGACGACTTCCAGCAACCCGCTGCGGCCCCGCCAGATGATCCCGATGGGGGACACGGACAGGGATGAGCACGTCCTGGACGGCACCGTCGAATTGAGCGAGTTCGAACGCGAGAAGTATGTGACGTTCTACATCCAGGATCCGCGGCTTAGCGCGTTGAAGGATGCTTGGGTCCGTCTGGACGACGACGAGGGAACCCTTGGACAGGCAAACCCGGGTGAACCGCTGGAACAGTCCTCGGAGAAGAGCAAATTCCGCTTCTACTCGTGCGGCCGGGGAAGCATCAAATCCGTGATAAGTGAGGATCGCAATTTTCCTCTGCACCTGGGGTCCTACGGGAATGAATTCGCCTCGAACAGCCCGGTTTCGTCGATCGGCTTCTGGTCGATGCTCCACACCGGCATTCAATCCAATGCGCCCTGGCGCACCCTCAACCTCGGTCCCACCTCGACCCAGATTTCCGACAATCCGCCGGACGCCGTGTTGCTCGACTTGTTCGGCTCGACCTATCCCATGCAGAATGAGCAGTGGGAGATCGACGCCACCTTGCCGGACGAATTCTCCACCGTGTCCTTCATGAACAGCACCGCCGGCCAGGTCAACCTGAACACACGGGTTTACCCCCAGAGTCCCTGGTTTCAGGCGCCGGAACGCAAGAAACCGCTCGAAGCCGTCTTCAAACACCTGCGGCCGGACGAGGACGTGGACGAGTTGGTCGACAACATCATCGAGAACCAGACCGACGAACGATTCTTCCGCTACGTCGGGGAGTTGGCTGAGATCGATGGTTATGAGCGGAGCGATGCCTACCCGGGTTACCCGGGCGACGACGAGGAAGAGGAGAAAAGCGACGAACCGACCCGATTCGAAAAAGAGGAGCTCCTTCGAAACATGGCCGGATGCCTCACCACCAAATCGAACACCTTCAGCCTCTGGGGCGTGGCCCAAGTCGTTTCCAAACAACCCCATTCCGGGGATTCCCCGTCCTACGGGGAATTCGAGCTTGGCGACAGCGTTCGCTCGGAAAAGCGGTTCTTCGCCCTCATCGAGCGTTACATCTGGCCGGGCAAAGACGGCGTTCCCGGCAATGCGCATCTTGCGTCCGACGGCACCTGGGATCGGATTTCCACGCCAACGACACCGGCTGGCAACAGTGATGGCGACCGGCTCTACAACCTGCCGGGTTCGCCGCCGCAGACGGCCCCGAGCGGAGGGCGCCGAGGCCTGAATCGCGAGGGCACCCATCCGGAGTACGACGGTCCGGAGGAGGTCGGCATGGATCCCTACACTCAAAAGGCGCTCGGCACCGTGCCGTGGACGCATTCGGACCTGGCGGATGCCTACAATCCGCCGCAACCGGTGATCAAATACCGGGTGATTTACTTCAAATATCTCGATTCATGAAAACTACGGTCCTAACCATTCTAATTGGACTCTGTGCGGCCTTCCTGGCCCGGGAAGCAGTGGCTGCGGAGCGGGGATTACTCCCGCTTCAGCCCCAGCAACTGCTTGTCGCACTGCCCAAGACCCGGGAGGGATGGGTCCTTAAGAAATCCATCGCTTCAAATGACGCCGACGAGTGGCTGGTTTCCAAGGCCGAGCGGCTTTTTGAACTCCCGCCACGGAATCGGGGCGAGAAACCCGCCCTGGCCCGATTCAGTATCATCGACACCGCCAAACAGGGGGCCCTGCTTGAGAGGTTCGAGAACTTTGCGCCGGGTCAAGTCACGGAAGGGGTCGAGGCGTTAACCGTCGACGGTATGCCGGCGTTTCGCTCGGTCTACGGCTCCAGGGTCAAGCTTCAAGTGTTGGTCTACGAGCGATTTGTGCTTGGAGTGCTGCTGAAAAATCAGGAGCAGGACGCGCTGAAAGATTGGCTACGGCTCGTGGAAATTGGCCAGCTGCGCGGTCCCGCCTCGAATTCCAAATTTGTTCGCCGTCCCGAAGAAGTCACCATCGTGAAGATCGATGAACTCGACCCCGAAAAAGCCTACAGCTACAGCTTGTCCATGTCACGCTGACACCGTTCAACGATGCCTGCTGATTGAGGGGGAATGGAAGTCCAAAACTCCGCATCTCAAGATTACGCGAAGCCAATCTTCAAAAAATGAGGAACAACTTGCCCGTTCGTCATCATTTTCAAGCGCGCCCTAGGAGTTGCACCTTGAGCCAGAGTTGCTAGTCTGGCAGGGCCTGAGCAGAGAAGGCGAACCAGCCTCTGCCAATTTGAGCGTATTGAAGATGAGCAATTCCAAGCAATTTTTTGTGGGCCTCGATATCGGGGGAACGACGGTCAAGTCCATGTTGGTGGATGGTGACGGCGAGCAGGTGGGCCAGATGGTCGAGCTTCGCAGCCACGTCCAGGAAGGATACCGGAAGACGTTTGAGCAGCTCGAGCAATCGCTGAGTGTCCTGTCAGAACAGAATGGAATAGGTAGCGACAGCATTGCCGCGGTTGGATTGGATGTTCCCGCTCCTTGTTCGAAGGGGGTGATTTGGGGGAAGGCGAACTTGTCGGAGGATTGGGTGGGAACGGACATCTGCGCAGAATTTGGGGAAGAAATCGGCAAGCCGGTCTTCATGACGAACGATGGAAATGCTGCGGCGTACGGGGAATGGCTTTACCGCAAGGAACGCACGGATGGCCTGGCATTTGTTGCTCCCGGGACGGGGCTGGGTGGTGGATTGGTGTTGCCAGGTGGAGCTCTTTACGAAGGCGCCAATGGTCTAGCCATGGAAGTCAGTGACTTAACCGTTCCGTTTGATGAGGATGGTCGCACTCCCACGGACGCGACCGGGCGGGAAGGTTGCCTCGAAGCCTGGGTGTCGCTTGTCGCGATCCGGAGACAATTGCAAATTCGTCTCAGCAAGGACGAGAGTCAGGATCACCCCTTGGCCAAGGAGGATTCCCCGATTGAAGAAAAGGCTCTCAAATTGCGTGATTATGCCGAGAAAGGCGATTCGCTTGCCTTGGAGATTTTCCAGAAACAGGCCCATGTCCTCGGATACGGTCTGGCGGACCTGACCAGTATTTTGGACCCGGGTCTCATCGTCCTGGGCGGCGGGCTGGCCGAGACGGGATTTCGCGATTGGTATCTCGAAGCCGTGAAAGGCGGCTTCTATGATCGTGCGGCTCCCTTTTATAAGCGGAGCCCGATTCACCCTCACCCGGAGACAACCACATTCGAGTGGGCGATTGGAGGGGATGCCAGCGCAGCCTTTGGCGTGGCACGTAAAGCGATGGACCTTTTGTGAGATTGGGCTTTCCCAGGAATCTTGCGTTCAGGCGATGAGATCCTTGATCACATGGCCGTGAACGTCTGTCAGGCGATAGTCTCTTCCCTGAAAACGGAAGGTGAGTTGTTCGTGGTCGAAACCCAGCAAGTGAAGAATCGTTGCCTGAAGATCGTGAACGTGCACCCCGTTCTCGGCGACTTGAAAGCCCAGTTCGTCGGATGCGCCATAGTCGAAACCTCCTTTAACGCCTCCTCCGGCCATCCACATGGTAAACACGTCCGGGTAGTGGTCTCGTCCAAGGATCTTGCTCTTCGCCGTTCTTCCTTCCCGAAACGGCGTGCGTCCAAATTCGCCGCCCCACACAATCAAGGTTTCTTCGAGAAGACCACGCTCGCGCAGATCATTGATGAGCGCAGCGACGGGCTTGTCCATGGTGGCGCATTTGTTGGTCAGCCCCTTTTCGAGTCCGGTTGCTTCTCCGGTGCCATGATAGTCCCAGCCCCAATCGAAAAGTTGGACGAACCGGACGCCGTTCTCGACCAAACGCCTGGCGAGTAGGCAATTGTTGGCCAAGCTGGCTCCTCCTGGCGTTGCTCCGTAGTTTTCAAGGGTCGCCTTGGATTCCTTGGAAATATCCATGACTTCCGGGACAGCCGTCTGCATTCGAAATGCCAGTTCATATTGGGCAATCCGGGTCAGCGTTTCAGGATGGCCCATTTTCTCGGCTTGAAGCTGATTCAAGTCAGACAGGGCCTCGAGACTCAGTTTGCGCATGTCCCGGTCCATCCCGGGCGGGTTGCTGGAATACAGCACCGGTTCTCCCTTGGATCGGCATTGAACCCCCTGATAGACACTCGGCAGAAAGCCTGAGCCGAACGAATTCTTGCCGCCGTTCGGTTGGACGCCGCTGGAGATCAAAACGACATACCCGGGGAGGTTTTCATTCTCGCTTCCCAATCCGTAGGTTACCCACGAACCCATTGATGGCCTGCCGGAACGAGGTGAGCCGGTGTAGATCAGAAGTTCAGCCGGCGCATGGTTGAATTGGTCGGTATGCATGGAGTGGATCATGCACAGTTCGTCGGCAACCGGGTGCAGGTTGGGAATTGCGTCTGACATCCACGTTCCGTTCCTGCCAACCTGGGACCATTTCCGCGGCGAACCCATCAACTTCGGAACACCCGTGGTGAAGGCGAATTCCTTTCCGGCGAGGAAGGCATCAGGGCAGTCTTGATCCGTTCGTTTCGCGAGTTCCGGTTTCCGGTCGAACAGGTCCAGGTTGGGCGGCGATCCTGTCATATGGAGGTAAATGACGCGCTTGGCCTTCGCGGGGAATACCGGTTTGCGGGGAGCGAGCGGGTTGACCACTCCAGCGGAAGCTTCGCTCGCCAGCATCGCATTCAGTGCGATCCCGCCAAGACCGGCGGTCGATTGACGGAGGAAATGCCTCCGGGTTTGCAGTTGGATGTTTTCCAGTCGTGGGTCCATTTCAGCAGGGGTTATCGTTTCAGGAAGATTTCGTCCAGGTTCAGGATCACATTGGCGACTACTGTCCATGCCGCGAGGTCGGCGGGTGGATAGCCCTCGGGAAGCGGTCCGAGGGGATTGGTCGCCATCTCAAGAGCCATTTCCGGGGAGGAACGGAAGCGATCGCGTGAAGTGTTGAAGAGATCTGTTAGTCGTTGAATTTCGATCGCGGTTGGCTGGCGTAACAGGCATTTCGTCAGACCGTGTTCCACTCGGGTCTCTGTCGTGTCCGATCCCGCATAGATCTGGCGAGCGAGAGCTTGCGCAGCTTCGATGTAGACCGGGTCGTTCATGGTCACGAGCGCCTGCAGTGGGGTGTTGGTGCGACCACGTCGGCTGGTGCAGACCTCCCGGTTTGGTGCATCGAATGCAGCCATGCTGGGGTAGGGGCTCGAACGCCGCCAGGTCGTGTAGATTCCGCGTCGATATCGGTCTTCACCCTGACTCGTTTTCCAATCCGTGGCCGAACCAAAGGCCGCTTTCAGACCCAGTTCAGGTTGTGGCGGTTTGACGGGAGGGCCGAACATCTTGTCGCTCAAGAGGCCGCTGAGGAAGAGTGATTGGTCACGCACCATTTCGGCGGAAATCCGAAAGCGAGGCCCGCGTGCATAGAGAATGTTGAACGGATCAGAATTCTCCAGTTCTGGGGTAACCACCGAGCTTTGCTGATAGGTTAAAGACAGCACCATCAATTTGAGGAGATGCTTCAAGTCCCAGCTCTCTCCAAATTGGATTGCCAGCCAGTCGAGGAGCTCGGGGTGGGAGGGAAGTTCGCCTTGGGAACCAAATTCTTCGTTGGTGGCGACGATTCCCTGCCCAAAAATCTGAGCCCAAAACCGATTTACCATCACCCGGCTGGTCAGCGGATTCTCGGGATCAACCAGCCAATGCGCGAGCGCGAGCCGGTTGCGCGGAAGGTCCTCCCGCAAGGGGTGAAAGACCGCTGGCGTTGCCGCGGAAAGTTGATGAGCAGTATTTTTGTAATTTCCGCGAATCTGCAACTTGGTCACTCTCGGTGTGCCACTCAGGTCGCGCATGACCGGAACCGTGGTGTTCGGCTTCAGGGAAGCCAGTTGTTGGGTCAACTTGGCGAGTTCCTGGCGCTCCGGGTGAAGTGAGGTAGCAATACTTCGATGGAAGACTCGGATCGATTCCAATTGGGCTTCCGAGGGGGCGGTCGCCTTGATGGCTTCGCGAACCGCTGTGGGAATCTGGGCCCATTGGGTGATGTCCGGGTCATTTGTGATCGAAAATCGAAAGTTGGTGAGGACGTGTTGGCCTTTCGAATACCGTTGGTTCAATCTCAGCGTGAGCGTTCCCTCCTCCAGGTTCATTGGCTTCCCGAGAATCAGTTTCAGGCGATGATCCTTTCCGGTTTGACCGCCTATCGCCCATCCCTTTTTGGGATCAAGTTTGGGTGAAATAACGCTCTGAGCTGGGAATCCTGTTTGGGAGAAATCGGCATGAGCCGACCGAAACTTCAGGGGCCGTGAACCGGAGAACGAGTAGGTGGAACTTGGGTTGGGTATCTCTGGAGAATCCTCCCAAACTGCGTTTCGAGACGCATCCAAAACTTGAATGCGGAATCCTTTGAGGCGCTCCGGTAGCCCCTTTCCGGTTCGATTCCAGAGAAGCAGCCGGTCGATCGGCATGGGCTTGCCAAGATCAAGCTCGAACCACGGGTCGCTTTCTGCCGCAGTATGTGAGACCGACTTCTTGGCGTAATCGCCATCGGTATTTCCATCGATGGCCAGTTGAGCCGGGCCATCATAGTCGGTTGAGCTTTGCGTGGCCGTTCCGGTTGGAGCCACATTCTTCCCTCCGCTGAATACCTGGAGCTCCGCGAGATGAATCATCTTGGATTTCCCCGGAAGCTCGATTCGGACATATTGGCCGACCGTTGGAGTGGGCACTTTTGGGGTCCATTCCGCAGAAAGCTGGGAAAGGACGAAGTTCGCGGTTTGTTCGGGAGAAACCTCCAACTCAAGTCCCGAGATCGTTTGTTGGGAAGTGGGGAAACTCAGAACGTGATCCGTGACCGTGGATTCCTTCTTGCCGAGCGAAAGCCATCCCGTGCCGTCAGAAGCTTGTTCGAGATTTGAACCTTCCAGCTTCGCGTTCGTGAGAGGTTTCCAAGCCGGTTCCTGGCGAAGGCCTGCCAGCCAGTTCTTCTTTTCCTCTTCCAGTACAGGAGTGTTGGTGTCTAGCACTTGTTTCAGTGTTGTGATTCGTTCTGTCCAACTGCGCTTTTGCTCCAATTGCTCATCACTCCAGATCTCCAAGAGCGGGCGTTCATCCCGTTGATCGGAATCCTCGCTCTGATTGAAGAAATCATACATCTGGAAATACTCGTCGTGGGTGATGGGATCGAACTTGTGAGTGTGGCATTGCGCACAGGCCATGGTGGTTCCCATCCAAACTTCCATGGTTGTATTGACACGATCGACAACGGCTACGGTGCGGAACTCTTCGTTGTTGGTTCCGCCTTCATTGTTGGTGAGGGTGTTGCGGTGGAAGGCTGTGGCGACAAGCTGGTCTTCGGTGGGTGACTCCAGTAGGTCGCCGGCAATCTGTTCGATTGTGAATCGATCAAACGGCATATCATCGTTCAGAGCCCGGATTACCCAATCACGATAAGCCCAGATGGTTCGTGGAGGGTCGTCGGCGTAGCCCGCAGAATCCGCGTATCGAGCGAGATCCAGCCAGACGCGAGCCCAACGTTCTCCAAACGCTGGCTTGGCCAGTTGGGCATCAACATAGCGTTCGTAGGCGTCGTCTCCCGTGTCTTGCACAAAAGCGGACGCTTCTTCCCAAGTCGGAGGGAGCCCGGTCAAATCCAGCGCGACTCTCCGGGCCAACGTCCAGCGATCAGCTTGTGCGGAAGGGGTGAGGCCTTCCTCTTCAAGACGTTGGTAAACGAAGGCGTCAATGGGGTTCGAGACTGGCCAGGAAGGTGGGACCGCGGGAATCTTGGGAAGAATCGGTTTCTCGTAGGACCAGTGCTTGGCGTATTCTCCTCCTTGTTCGATCCAGCGTCGGATCAAAGCGATCTCGTCTGGATCGAGACGCCGCCCCTTTCCCTTGGGAGGCATCTTGTCGTCTTCGTCATCGGTGGTAATCCGGTAGAGCATTTCACTGGCCTCAGCGTCTCCCGGGACGATTGCCGCATAACCTCCCAGGTCGGCCCGGGAACCCTCAATGGTATCGAGACGAAGATCAGCAGCCCGTTCGTTTTCGTCCGGGCCATGGCACGCGATGCAGTTGCTGGAAATGAGCGGACGAATATCCCGGTTAAAGTCAATCTTCTCTTCAGCTGCCGTCAGCATTGCTGAGCCGGCGAGCATGACCAGCGGGAGAGCGAAAATGGTGGGGTATTTCATCATTGGTCGAAATGGGTTCAAGCAAGGATTCCGTTTACGATGTGTCCGTGAACGTCCGTGAGGCGGAATCGCCTTCCTTGGAAGCGGTAGGTCAGTTGTTCGTGGTCGATGCCGAGTAGGTGGAGAATGGTGGCTTGAAAATCGTGCACATGAACCGGATTCTTGATGGCGTTCATTCCGAGATCGTCGGACGCACCGTAGGTGATTCCAGGCTTGATCCCTCCTCCCGCCATCCAGGAGGTGAACGCATAAGGATGGTGATCACGCCCCCATCGAGGGCGGTTGTTGATGTCGCCCTGGATAAAGGGAGTTCTTCCAAACTCACCACCCCAAATGACGAGGGTATCGTCCAAAAGACCACGCATCTTGAGATCCTTGACCAAGGCGGCACTGGCTTGATCGGTATCACGGCACTGGTTGTAGAGCTCCGTGGTAAGACTGTTGTGCTGATCCCATCCCGCATGCATGCACTGGACAAAACGCACCCCGCGCTCGATCAGGCGTCGAGCCATCAGGCAGTTGTAGGCATAGGTTCCCTGCTCGGTGACTCCCGGCCCGTACAGGTCGAGAACATGTTGCGGCTCATCAGAAAGATCCGTGAGTTCCGGGACGCTGGTTTGCATCCGGTAGGCCATTTCATACTGCGCGATGCGAGTCTGGATCTCGGGATCTCCGCTCTGATCGAATTTCCTGGCGTTGAGTTCTGCCAAATCATCGAGCATTCCACGGCGCAGTTCGGGGCCCACCCCGGGGGGATTTTCCAAATACAGAACGGGATCACCGATGCCCCGAAACTTGACCCCCTGAAAACGGGAAGGGAGAAAGCCCGCCCCCCAATAGAAGTCATAGAAAATCTGACCACAACTCGTCCCCTTGCTGATTGAGGTCATTGCCACGAAACCGGGCAGGTCTTCTCCCTCAACTCCGAGTCCATACGTTAACCAGGCCCCCATGGTTGGGCGACCGGGGATTTGTCCTCCGCTTAGCATGAAGGAAATCGCCGGCGCATGGTTCACGGCATCGGTATGCATACTCTTCACGAAGCAGAGGTCGTCGACGATGCTCGCGGTGTGAGGGAAGAGCTTGCTCACCCAGGCACCACTTTCCCCATGTTGGGCAAACGGTTCGATGCTATCCAGCACCAGTTTGCTGGAGACGTTCTGGGTCATCGTACTGAACCGTTTTCCTTCCACATATCCGGCGGGGAGTTGCTTTCCGTGAAGCTTCTTGAGAAGCGGTTTGTGGTCGAAAGTATCGACATGCGTGGGCCCTCCGTTTTGGAAGAGATAGATGACGCGCTTTGCTTTGGCCTGATGATTGGGAAACGATGAGCGGGACTGAGCATAACCACTTTGGCCGAGCAAGGTGGCAAGTGCGGCGCTGCCGATGCCGGTTGATGCCTTGCCGAAAAAATGGCGCCGATTGATTCCCTTTTGGTGATCCGTTACCGGACCAGGATTGACCGAGTTGAGAATGGGAGAAAAACGAGGCATTGAGACAAGGGGCGAAAGTGGTGGCTACTCTTTGCTAAGGGTTTCATCGAGGTTGAGGAGCATGAGACTCACACAGGTCAACGCGGCGTGTTCGACCGTCGGCAGGCTCTGGTCGCGTGGCGAGTCCCCATAATTGAGGAGAAGTTCCGCTTCCGTCGGGTTCTTTTGATAGGCGTCTTGAGCGCGCTTGTAACTTCGTTTCCAGATCGCAAGTTCCTCGTCAGTCGGAATTCGGGTGAGGAGGGTTTCCCCGATCAATTGCAATTGAGCTGAGGTTTCGGATTCCCGCTTTAGTGCGCGCTTGGCCAGGTGGCGAGCGGCTTCCACGTAGGTCACGTCGTTCAGGGTGGTCAGCGCATGCATCGGTGTGTTGGTCCGGGCAACCTTGACGTCACAGATCTGGCGTTTGCTTACGTCGAAGAACATGGTTGGGCCCACAATTCTTCTCCAAAAAACGTAGAGACTGCGCCGGTAGAGGTCGTCTCCCGTGGCCCGCGCGTATTTCTTTTTGCCGAAGGTGGCTTCCTCCCAAATTCCTGGAGGTTGGTAGCCATTAAAGGCAGGGCCGCCGAGTTTCGGGTTCAGGAGGCCGGATGCCGCAAGAGCTTGATCGCGGATCATCCAACTTGGCAGGCGATGACGAGTTCCCCGCGCGAGCAAGCGGTTCTCGGGATCGAGGTCCCGCCATTTTGGATCCGGAGTGACAGAGCTACGTTGGTAAGTTTCGCTGGTGACAATGGTCTTCAGGAGACGCTTCACATCCCAGCCGGAGTCCATGAAATCCGCAGCCAACCAGTTCAACAATTCCAAATGCGCCGGATACTCGGCCTGAACTCCAAAGTCCTCGGCGGTCTTCACGAGGCCCACACCGAACAGCATTTGCCAGATTCGATTGACGGTTACACGTGCCGTCAGGGGATGGTCGCGAGACACGAGCCAACTGGCCAGGGCCAACCGGTTGGGAGGAGAGTTTTCATCCAGTGGTGGGAAGATTTCAGGTACCGAAGGAAAGACTTCCGGCCCCGGGTGATTGTACATCCCGCGGTCCAGGATGAACGTCTTCCGTGGCT
>TARA_R110002096_G_scaffold410930_1_pt1 | contig 28938 bp, 17 predicted proteins | sample TARA_R110002096 | Tara Oceans TARA_R110002096 (sample SAMEA4397295) | marine metagenome | biome: Polar Biome; feature: [DCM] deep chlorophyll maximum layer (ENVO:01000326); material: water (ENVO:00002006), including particulate matter (ENVO:01000060) such as... | depth 35 m
GGTGTATATTATTGAAGATATAGAGTGTAATTATTGGAACCCTCATACTGATGTTTATGGATATATTATAGGAGAATTTAAGTTTATGGACCTACTCAAACAATATCCTGATAAAATTAACGCAGAATTTACTGGAGTCAAGAACACTTTAAATATATCAAGTATAACTTTTGGGCATAATTGTGTTATTATTACCAAAGAAACACAAGAGGAAACAGACTTAAAGGATAGACAGTATAGGAGTAAGGGTTCACAATAAACAAAAATAATGACAGAAGAAAGAGTAAGAGAGGTAATTAAAGAAACTCTATTAGAATATAAAGAAAAAAAAGATTTAAAAATTATACAAATATCTTGTGTATATAATGAGATAGATTTTCTACCTAACCAAATAAAATATATAAAATCCCAAGGTTTAGATGTTTATGTTATTGATAATTATTCTACTGATGGAACATGGGAATGGTTACAAGAAAATAAAATACCCTCACATCAGTTAGATACAAACAATATGTTTGACTTATCTAAAAACCATGCAGAACTCACAAAAACTGCTAAAAAATTAAAGTCAGATTGGATTTATTTTGCTGATGGTGATTTATTTCCTGTTAGTAAGCAATATACAATTAGAGAATTTATAGAAATAGCAGACTCTACAGGTCATAATAACATCTTTTCAGATGTTATCCACATGTCTAATACAGGAGAAAAAAGAAAAGGTTTATTTGACACTTATTTTTATGGTGAGAAACAAGATACATGGTTAAAAATAGTAAAATCTAAATATTTTAAATTTGTGGTAGGAGATGGAATTGCCTTAGATAAATATAAGGGTATGAAGACGATTATAGATGACGAGATAGTTTTATTTAACTTTGGTATGACAAAAGAAAAACACCAAAGAGAAGAAACTCTTAAAAGAAGGGAGAAGGCTTGGGAGAATGGTATGAATAGTGCCTATGGACGAGGATTTATTGCTGCTAAAGCTATAAAATGGAGGTGGAATAAAAAAGACCTGACTGACGTAAGAAAAGAATATAATTTACATTTTGATAATTTAATTAATTGTCTTAAGGATATATCCCATAAAAAAATTCATGAACTTGACCGAATACCCATAAAAAAAGAAGATATAGTTTTAACTCCGCATTTTGAAGAAATGGATACTAAAATGTTTTATAAGTATTTAGATAAGTGTAAAAATTATTTTGAATTTGGCTGTGGGGGTTCTACATATCAGGCTTCAGTTAGAGAAAATATAGAAAAAATTTATTCAATAGAGAGTGATAAAAAATGGATAGAGAAAGTTAAAAATAAAATTCTAAGAAGTGGAGATAATAGTTACGTACGGATTAGATTTTTATATAAGGAAATGCAAACACCCTCAAATAGTTGGGGTCATCCTGGGATTAATGCAACTGAAGAGCAAATGATAAATTATAGTAATTTACCAAATTTAACTAAAGAAGAGTTTTCAGAACTTGATTTAGTTTTGATAGATGGAAGATTTAGAGTGGCTTGTTGTTTAAAATTTCATAATTTAATTAGTGACACTTGTTTTATAATTTTTGATGATTTCTTAAATAGAGAGCACTATCATATTGTATTAGATTATTTTGATATAGTAGAGATGAGTTCTAAAGGAACAATGGTTGTATTACAAAAGAAAAAAGAGGTAGATAAGATTGATGAAGAAATAATCAAAACGTATGAATTACAAACTGATTAAGATAATGAAAAAAAAAGTATTCTCTAAAATAAATATTTGGTATATAATCTTTCCTCAAATATTTTTACTAATATATAAAAATGGGAGTATAAAATGGACATTTATGCCCGCATGTGTAGTGCTTTTTTTATATAATATAGGGGCTTTTTGTATATATTTATTAATAATTTTTTCCATTTTTAGTATATATTTTATATACAAAAACCTGAAAAATATTATGAAATTATAGTAACATTATTTTCTTTCTTTTGCTCTTCTAATTTATCCATTCTTTTTCCTAATTCTTTACTATGGTCAATAGATTTTAACCACTTTCTATAGAATGTAAGTTGATAAAATATAACCGCAAGTGTTAAACCAAAGAAAGCCACACTAATTGCAGATATTTCTCCTTTATCGGTAGTAAATTGCGAAGGTAAAATCTTTCCATTTTTCATAAAAATATTATTTTTTATTTTTTAAGTTTTTAATAAAACCCAAAAAAACTTGTTTTATTTAGGGTGTAAATATACAAATATATTTTATATTTTTGTCTTACTATGGAAACAAAAGGAGGATTTACTGAAGGCCCATCACATGCAGATGGAGGCATACCAATGACTGTAAAATCAACAGGTCAAAAAATAGAGGTTGAAGGGGGTGAGGGCATTATAAATAAGCATAGTATGGCTGATAATAGACAATATACAGTCCAGGGAACACCAAAGCAGATTGCTTCAGCTATAAATGAGATTGATGGAAAAGGTATAAGTTTTGATAAAGGAGCTAAAATATCTATGCTAAAGAAGGGTGGTATGCTATATGAACCATTAGTATCAGATAGATATATAAAAAGTTTAAATAGGTATGATTTTTATGTAGATGATGGGGAAAACTATAATAAGATAGGTCACGCAAAAATCAAAGAAAACTATAATAATCCACATCTTTTGAAATTAAAGAGCATAAATATTGATAAGGAGTATGCTGACCCTAAAACCTATGCCTATTTTACACAAGCAGTTATTAATAAAGCAAATAAAAAAGGAGCTGTTATGAAAATTGAGTGTATAGGTGATGAATGTATGGGAGACCTACTTCATATTGGGGAATTAAATGAAAATTGTGATAAAATAATAATAAAATAACATGGCATTTAAAGGAGAAGAACTTTTAAAACTTATACTACAATTAGTTAGATATGATATACCACCTCTAATTGTTGGAAAATCATCAATTGGAAAATCATATACTATTATACAACTAACAGAAAAATGGAGATTACCATCTTCTCTTTTATATATTGGTTCAGAAAAACCTGAAAATATAGAAGGATTAGCAAAGTTAATAAGTAAGGATTATGAAACTGTTAGAGGAGCAGGGGGAGAAAAAATTACAGAGGGTGGAGATACATTAAAATTTTTAAAACCCTATTGGTTTCCTAATACTAATACTATTTCTACTCAAGTAGCAAATGGCGAGGAAATATTCAATAAATATATTAAACTTTATGATAGTCCATTAAATAAATTCTCTTATACATTTGATTGTTTATATGGAATATTAATAGCATTAATGGATGTAGAATTTAGTGGTACTGAAACAGAAATTAAAGCAAGTTTAGTAGATAGAGGTAATAATACCCTTTCTAAAGCAGTTCAACCCGTAACACTAAACAAAATACCATTTAATTTTATTAAGGGACCTGAAACTGTAATCCAAGCTAAAACAGCCTATGAATATACATTAGGAGCTAAAGATGCAGGTAGAAATGATGCAAGAGATATGTCTATGTACCTATGTACCCTTTTAGGTTTTGGAAATTACTGGTTAATACTGGATGAATTAGATAAGGTTGGGGAACAAGATAAAGAAAAGTATGCTCCACTTTTACATATAGTTAGAGAGAGAACATTGAAAGATTGGACTATGAAACAGATAAATGATAAAAAAGGGTTAAACATCCCATTATCTGTAAAAAATGAATACTATGAATCGGTAGCAGGAATTATATCCCAACAAATTAAAAAAGGTCTTCCGTTATTAGACTGTCGTGTAATAGGTATTGCTAATGCAACTAAGGATATTGAGGAGGCTTTATTTAGAAGGTTCGCACAAGTAATTATGGAAGATAGTATGGCTCTTTACCCACCAACTAATGAGGAGAATGTAATAAAAAATTGTGTAGACACTGAAGTTGGCGAGGCACGGATGGATATTACATCACTACTAACTAAGTTAGAGTTTTTAGATGAGGTAAATCTTCAATGGCAGTATGGGTTTTTACCAAAAATACTTAACCAAACAGATACATTAGGGAACTATTTTTATGAGGATTGGAATAAATATGTAACTAATATGGCAAAATCATACCCTATTGTTGGGGGAGATGATAGTAGTTTGTTAAGTGCAATAAATCAAGATGAATATAAATGGGAAAAAACAGCTTGGGGAAAACTATGGAAAGATAATTTCTTAGGTGGAAAAAGTGATTTTGAAAGTGATGAGGGGTTAAGGAGTTTATTTGAAGGGTTAATTAAGCTATGGGTATGTTTATCTAAAGAATTATACTCAGGAAATACACAAAGCGCTCCAACTATGGTAGGTGCTAAAAGTACAGGTGGTGAGAGTAAGTCTCGTTTAATGGAATTACGAGATATAATTGCTGCCCAATCGCAAAATTATGGTAAAGAATACTTTAATTACCTTGAGTTAGAACTTACAAAAACCTATACTGAAACAGAAGGAAATGCTGCAGTTTTAAGTAATTGGACAAATAATACCTTAGAGTATATTAGGGCTGCAAATGAAGATGCTAAGGGAGAATATGATACATTAGGAGATATAGGCGAAAAAATGATACCCTTTATTTATGGGTTAATACTCCAACTTCTTAGAACTGATAAACTTATTGATTCAGATTTATTTACATCACAATTTGAGATAGTAAATGATTTCTTTGTTGATTTTCTTAATAAGGATGGACAAAAAGGCACTCATACCTTACAAGCTAATAAGGAGTTTACAGAAACCTTATTTTATGGAGGAACACAAAAAACTACAAAGGGAAAACCTGAGAGAAAGCTTAATGAAATAGCAAAAAGGAGTTTATATGGAAATACTACTGAAAACTATTATAATTCATTATCATTTTCTTTATATAAGAGGTTCTACTTTATGAATGAGTTTTATATTTTCTTTGAAGACACACTTAATAATAATAATTCATTTATAGACTATAAAAAGAATATACAAAATATAAAATCTGCTGAGTATAAGGAGTTTAATTTCTTAAATAGTTCAGAGGTAAAACCTATATTACAAGGAATATATGATGCTATCCCAGAAAGTGATAGAAATAGAAGAAATGTTGTAAATCTTAAAGAACTTTTTAGTTTGAACTAAAATGGGAAAATTTTATATAACATATAATAAAGGTAGAGGACAAGGTAAGGGAATAGTAAACTCATCTGCTTCAAATTGGAAAAAACCACAAGTATTCAAATCTTATCATGATGCCGAAGAATATATAGGCGTTGATAGTGATGGAGGTCGCGGTTTAACAGCATACTGGGTATCAGATGTTAATATGAATAGAGTGGATAAATATGGGGAGATAGTTACTTATAAAAAAGGTGGTAAGATAAAAACTATTAAATTTAAAAAAGGTGGGGAGATAGAGTATATACAATATAAAGGTGAGGATATAATGTATGAACCTAATTTTAAAGAATATTATGTAGAGGATTCAATGTTTGAAAGTTTATCACAAGCTAAAAAACATATTGACAAAGGGTCACCTATGGATGCCGGAACTATAGATGCTTATAAAAAAGGGTTATTTTCAAAAGGGGGGAAAGTTACACCCAACGGAAAACCAAGTGGAGAAGTCGATATATATAATAGTTTAGGTTGGTGGTTATTAAACTCTCCTAAAGGTAAAAAAGTATTAAAAAAATCAAAAAATATAGCTGAATTTAAAAAAAATATAAAAAAAGAACTACCTATTAGTGCCGCAGGAATAGGACCAATAAAAAAAGTAGAAAAAGATTTTGATTGGGAGCACCTATGGAAAGGAACTAAAATATACCATAAAGGTTCTTATGCAAAAGGTGGGATAGTATGGAAAAAAAACATAGGAGATGATGGGTGGAGTTCTACTATGGAAAACGAGAGTGCTTATGATAATGAGGGTGGTTATATTTCCGAAAGTGGGAATAGCAAGGTATTTAGACAAGGCAGGTGGTATTATGATAAATGGCAAGAGAGAGAAAATTTCAAAAGAGATGGAGATTGGATAGTTGAATATAAAGGAGAATTTAAAGGAGAATTTGAAACCTTAAAAATAGCCAAACTAATTGCTGAAAAATGGGAAAACCAAAAACCTAAAGATTATGCAAAAGGTGGTCAGGTAGATGAATGGAAGGAATATGTTTTAAATAATTCAAGTTGGTTTTCTGATGAAACAGAAGAAGAACCTAATAACAATCAAATTAATCTTAGAACGAGAGAAAACGGAGATGTAGGGTATGAAGAAGTAGGTCAAGAGGATATAAACGAAGCAAAAAATATAATTAAAAAAGTAGTTGCTAAATTTCCTAAAACACAATACGAAATTGAAGAAGTTGATGAATGGGTACATTTAAATTTAATGCCTAACAAAACGAAAGAAAAGTTAGCTGAAGAAAAAGCCAAAAGGAAAGAAGATAAAATAAGAAGAAAATCAGCTAAATTAATTGCTAAAGAATTAAATGTTACAGAAAAAGAAGCATTAGTAATTATTAAAGATTTTTCTTACTCTAAAGAATATTACGAAAAAAACAAAGATAGTCGTTATACTGATTTTGAAGTTTACTTTACACATGGAAAAACAAGACCACAATTTGATAACGTACAACAAGTTTTTGATTTCATAACCAAAAAAGATTTTGCTAAAGATTTTTATAATAGTGCAAATCCAAGAAATAAAGTTAAAGTTGGTTTATATGGTTGGCATAGTTTAGCAATTAAATTTGATACTGATACTTTCCTTGCTTTGCCTGACAATAAAACTGATTGGTCAATCAGAGGTAGCGTTTTAAATGCTCATCCATTTTATAGGGGTAATATTGAGGGAGAAAAGGACTTTATTAAAAAGTTTAGTAAAATAATTTCAGATTTCATATTTGTTTACAAGATTTATGTATTAGGTGAAACAGGAACAAAAGAAAATATTGAAGGATTAAAAAATGAAATAAAAGAATTAGATATAGTATTAGAAATTACTGAATCAGGTGGAGAGGATTATGCAGTTTTACAAGAGGAAAAAGAGAGATTAGAAAGATTAATAACAAAATCTTATGCAAAAGGGGGGATTGTTCGTATAGAAGATTTACATAAGGGAGATATATTAGAGGGTAAGCTTATTAAAAGTATAGATAGGTTGCCTGATTATACAGGAGTATGGTTTACAGATGGGGATTATAAAAGATATACTAAAGGTTCTACTACAAAAAAAGATTATGAAGAGGGTGGAAAAATAGATAATTTTGAATATTATACTGATTGGGATAGTTTTTGGGAGTTTTATATAGAGAGTGTAAAAAAAGATATTGGAGATAATAAATTTAAAGTTTCTTCTTCAAGTAGAATTGCAAAAAACCTATCTCGTATATCAGATGATTTTAGAATAAATACATTAGACCCACTTATTAGAAAAGCAGGCATGATTTCAAAGAGTATTTTACTAAAATATGACCCTAATGCTACTACCTTTTATTCAACCTATAGCAGAAAAAGAAAGAAGTTTGTAATTGGGTATCCTACATTTACTAAATATATGTGTTATTGGGAGCCAGCAATGAAAGCTGCATTTAGACATGAGATGGGGCATATTTTAAGAGGAGATTGCTTACTTACCTTTGATTTTAGTAAAGTAAAAAGGGCTAATGCTTGTATGGATATTAGAATAAACTCTCAACTTGATAGAGAGGCAATGGAACAGGTTTATAAATGTTTGTATTTTAATAGTAAGGCAGTTCCTTTATTAGTACCAGAACAACAATTTCCAAAGATTGGGATGCCTTATGATGAGGAAAACCCTATAGTTCCTGATTGGTGGATAATTGCAGATTATTTTAATCGTGCTAATAAAAGAGAAAAAGGAGGCCCTGAACCTCAACCTGGTCCTGATGAAAAACCAGGTTATAATATAGGTGATTATGTTATAGTAAATAAGAAAACTTCTGAACATAATGATAAACCTGGAAAGGTAATTGATATTGATGGAGATGATTATATTATAGAGGAGATAAGTCAAGAGGAGTTTGAAGCAGCATTTGATGTAATAAAAAAAGCAAAGGAATTTTTAGAGTTTAGTGCGCCAAATCTCATTCTTGGAGATTTTAAAGAGGATGAGTTACTGCCTTTAGTTGAACCAGATGAACCTGGTGGAGACTATGGTGATGATGATGATGAGGGTGGTGAGCCTGGAGATGGTGAAGATGGTGAAGATGGTGAAGATGGTGAAGATGGAGAAGGAGGTGAAGGAGGAGAACCTAAAACCCCAGAAGAGAAAATTGCAGATGCTGAGAAAATATTAAATGATTTAATAAATGCTGGGATAACAGGAGAAGATGATAGTGAATCAGTTTACAGTGATGAGTTAAGTAAAGAAGATAAGGCAGAAGATGGAGAAGATAAGGCAGAAGATGGAGAAGATAAGGGAGAGGATGGGGAAGATGGAGAAGATAAGGGAGAAGATAAAGGAGAAGATAAAGGAGAAGATAAGGGAGAAGATAAAGGAGAAGCAGAAGGAGAGGGAGACCAAGGGGAAAAACCTACTAAAGAACAAGATGATAGATTAACTGGAATACAGGAAAAGATAAGAGAGGTAAATCTAAATAATAAAATAAAACAATCCTTAGATAATTATCAGAAGATTAAATCAAAACATAAGGATAAAATGACAACAAAAGAGATTAGTGAAATAGATAAAGCAATTGATAAATTACAAAAAATAATATAATTATGTGGAATAACGAACAATCCCTTTCTCAACAAAGACTACAGGTATGTAGAGCATGCCCATTTGTGAGAAATACACCAGCAGTTGGATTGACTTGCGGTAAATTACTAAGACCGGAGTATGACCAATATGGTAACAAATTAACTTGTGGATGTGTATTAGCGGCAAAAACAATAATGCCCAATCAACATTGTCCCCAAAAGAAGTGGTAATGGAATATAAGGATAGAAATAAAATTTATAATGAAACTATTAAGGTTTTAAACTCAGAGTTAGAGGGTTTAATTGATAGGTTACAAGATGATATAGATAAGAATAATAAGATTATTGACCCTATAACATCAGACCTTCCTCCTTCATGTGGTTCTATAAAAAGAAATCCTTATGCCGAGGGAGCTAAACTTACTCCTGAAGAGCTAAAAGAAGCTCGTGATGCTAAAGATACTATCTCAGATATTACAGCCGAAATGTTGGCTAATGAAATGGATTTTCCTGATGCAAACCAAGTTGTTCCTCCAAAACCAGCACCTCCAGGTAAAGGAAAAGGAGGAGATAAAGGGATGTTTAAAGTTCCAGGATTAGGAGGAACTCCTAAATGGTTTAAAGAGATAGAAGCAGGGGTAGGAGAGTTAATAGGAATACCTGAAAAGGGAAGAAAAGGAATAGATTATGAGGGAGCACAAACCTATATTTCACAGGGTATATTTATAAATAGAAAACCAAAAGCTAAAATATCAGCTCCTAATAAGCAGATTTATATTTTATTAGACCAATCAGGAAGTATGAGCCAAATGGCTACAGGAGGGATAAGTTTTCTAAAACTACTTGCTTCATTTATTCCTGAATTAGCAAAAAAGTATGAGGGTTATTTTTGGGTTTGTGATGACTGTAATATGAATATATATGATGCTGATGAGGCACTTATTCCTAATGATAGTGTACAACTTAAAAATGTAACCCAAAGAATAGTGTACCATGGGGGTGGAGGAACTGCTTTTAGTGGAGCTTTTAAGAAGTTAGGAGATATAGAGAGAACAAAACAAAAGAAAAACCCTAAATATGAAATGTGTTTAATTTTCTTTTCAGATATGGAGGTAGGTTCTGAATTTCAGGACTATAGGAAATATGGACCAACTCGCCAAATCTATGTAACAGCAGAAAGTAGAAGAGACTTATTAAATAAACAAGAATTTATACAAACTGACCCTAATATAAAAGCAGTTTATATAGATATGGTAAAAACCAAAAAGAAAAACAATGAGTAAGGAATTAAATATAAGAATTTCAAATTTAGTTGAGGGGTTACCATCAGATTATGTAGCTACACCTGAAGAGACATTATTCTTTAAGAGATATACTGGTTGTGATGATTTTCTTATAACAGATACTTTAATAGATAATATTTGGAATTGGTTTGAAGAAGAACTACTAAATTATGGGGTTGATGGAGATAGAGATATACCGGGGGCTGTAAGTATTCTCCATACAAATAGTGGAGCTGGAAAAATTTTAAGTAATGCACCAAAAAATAGTTTAATTACTGCCTATAATATTGATTATACATGTAAGAGAATTACTGATTTTGTATGTCAAGATAGAAAAGAACAAGGGTTATATTTTTCTGCAGAAAGAGATATTTCGCAGTATTTTGCAGTATGTAATACTAATTCTTCTCGTAAATACTCTATTGTAATTACACAACCTCAAAATGATATGGAGTTTTATAAAGGAATAGATTATAATAGTAAAATAGGAAATAAAAACCCGCTAAATTATTATAGTGAAAGAGGGGCACACTTTGTAGATGACCATGGATACTTAGTCATAATATATGAACCTAATCAAGCTAATGAAATTAATAGATTAGCACTAAATTTAGGTATGGAGATTGTAAAGATAGTAGAAGATAAAGATTATAAATATGAGGCTTATGAAGCCGTAATTTTAAGAAAAAAATAAATAATATGAGTAAAGTAGATTTAGCTAAAAAAACAGCAAAATTAATGATTGATAAACTTTCTCCAAAAGAGTTAGAGAATGAATTATATCAATTACTAATTATATTATCTAATAATGATTTAGATTATATGTATGAGGATGTAAAAAAAGGGGAAGTAGCAGGACCTCCACATCCGGTAGATGTTTTACAAGGAAGTGATGATAGAGATGATGCCGACTCTTCACTTGAAGATGAGAAAAGTAGAGAGAGTAGTTACAATCAGAGATTTTCCTTAGATGACTTTGTTTATGGATATGATGCTGGTATGGACAGATGGCTTCCTTACAATATACATAAATTTATAGATGGAGAAGATGGAGAAGATGATAAATACGAACTAAAAGAATACTTTGCTGGTGCCCCAGGTGATGTAGGGCGAGAAATAATTTATTATGAAGGAGAGTTGAAAATGCAACCAGAAGATAAAGTGTTTTTAGTTCAAGATTACTTATATAAAAATAATGGTAAGGATTTTGTAAAATATATTAAGTATCAAGATAGTTTAGCGGAAAAGGATGAAGGAGGTCAGTTAATAAAAGATATATATATTGACCATGGAGGAATAGTAAATATTGAGTGGAATGATAAAAGGATGAAAAACTATCAGACCCAAGCAACTCCCTTTTGGCAAGATGAAGAGGAAATAGGAGTACAAGTAAGTCATAATGAATCAGGAGAGGAACTTCCTACAGGAGAGACAGTTTATTGGCCAAATTCCGAATCATTTAATATAGGTAATGGTATATATCCTAATGACCCAGATGATTTTTATTATGTTTATTGGGAGTTATTACCAGAAATTTTTGAATTAAGTTTAAAGATAGTAGAGGAAAACTTGGAAGCAACTTACTATGATGGAGTTGAAGGAAATGAAGAAAAATTAGATAAAGCATTAGAAAAGTGGGATGAGAAGGGGGGTAAAAGTTTAACAAAAAAAGAAAAAAATCTAATTACATCCTCTCAATTGTGGAATGGAAATGACATGCCTATTGATTATGGATGGCATAAAGCAGTTAGAAGTTTCATTGAAATGTACAGTACTCATCCTGATGGAAACAAGATACCAGCTAAATATAAAAATACATCATTAGATGAAATTCCAAGAAGTATTTTTATTGCCCCTGATGACGAGACGGGAGAGGTTATTTCTGATGAAGATGCGTTGGATAGAGCTGATACTTTTGAAACCCAGTATATATTATTTATGGAGGATGCGGAAAAGGGTACTTATCGGGCAGGAGACTGGTATGACAATTCAGATTTACTTTTAGAAACTCCATGGGGAGGTGAGGAAGAACTATATGAGGAATAATAAACTATAAATATGAAAGCAAGTACCAAAGGATTATTAATAGCAGGAGGGATTAGTGTTTTAGCAGTAACATTCTGGTTAATATTAAAACCAAAAGAGAAAAAAAGAGAAAACGTTGATTCAGAGCAATCTGACCCAATTGCTTTGATGTTGGAAAATGAGTTAATGCAACCCAACCAAATTTTTCATAATGGTAAAAGTTATACTATGGTATTGGGTACGGGTGTTTATAGAAAGAATAGATATTGGAAAGATGAAAACGGAGATACTTGGGTAAAAGTAGGAGCTGGAGTTGGCGCTACCAAAAGTGGGAATACGGGTAAAATTATAAAAACGGGGATGGACTTTAATGATTATACAAAATAAAAAATAAAAATATGCAAAAGGATTTATGGTTTAATCAAGATGGAGAAGATAAAGAAGAAGAGTTTACAGAAACTATTACAGGTGATGAAATAGATAAATTTAGTAAAACAGGAGCTATATCTCTCTCACATGCTTTTGATGAAAATGGAGTACCTGAAGAGATAAAAATAACCTTAAGAGCTGAGGAATGTGAGTTTTTGAGAGTAGAATTAAAAGATAGTTTATATGATTTAAATTTTGCCCAAACACAAGGTGAGATTGATGATATTTATGAAAAGATAGAAGTATTAGAGGAAGCATTAAGTAAAGAGAATTGTAATTAAAATATAAAAAAATGAGTTATTTAAGTCCAGCATTTAGATTTGTTTCACCTGAAAACCTAAAAATAGGTTTCTTATTTGAGGAAAAAGGAGATATAGTAGGCTATGCAGAAAGGGAGTTAACAGGAAAAGGCATATCTACAATAGCTAAAACAGAACCACTTAGCAAGACATTTAAAAAAGAACTTCCATTATGTAAAGGTCCTGATAATAAGTATTGGGTATTAAATAGTGATGGGGGAATAGAATTAAAATTTATAAAAATTTAAGATGGAGTTACCTAAATTATATAGTATTAAGCCCTGGGAAAGAAAAAAAGCATTAATTGTAAAAATAACTGACCACCTACTAAGATTAGATGTAAAAAAATTCCCTAATATTTGTATGCAAATAGAGAATGATAATAGTAAGGTAGAGTTAATAGATACAATTATTGTTAATACATATAGTAATATGGGGGTTTATAGTATTAAAGAAGCACTATCAACCTTAGAAGTAACTCTGAATAATTAAATATGGCAAGAACATTAGATTATATAGCAAAGCAAGTTAAAAATATAACTGACACTTTAAGTGATGAAAATTTACTTCAAAGTGAGGGTTTTTATGAGGTAGTAAGATATATTGCGCGAAATCCCGGATTTATATTTGGACACTCTACACCCTACTATGATTCAAAGAACCCATATAGTGATGCAACATTAATTTCTGGTGAGTTTGGAATAAGTTACCAATTTCTTAAGAAAGCTAAAGATTTCGCTAATCTTCAGCAACAAGACCCCTCTGAAAAAAAGAATGTTAAAACTGAATTTTTTATAAACAAAACCTTAACTAAATTAGGTAAAAGTGATATAGATGTAAAGAAGATGTATCAAAAACTATTTACCTCAAATAAGTTTGATTATATTACTAAGGCTATGTGTAGGGTAATTAATTTTAATGTATTAAATAATTTTAATTCACTCTCATCTGACCCCCTTACATACTCACTTTTTAATAATAATATAGCCTTCTCATCTTTACCTTATGGAAAGATACCAGCTATAAATCCACCTGATAATCCTTCATATATTGATTACCCAGAGGTATTAACAGAGCAAGAGATTGTAGAGATGTTTACTGCTTTTTTCCCATTTAATATTAACTTTAGTGATATTGATATAAATACAAACATTAGGAGTTTTAGGGGAGTATTAAATACAGATGATTCATCTATTAAAATGGTATATCCATTATCAAAAGCGCGGGGGTATATACAGAATGAAAACTTTAACTTTAATACTGAGAGGGAGTTTAACTGCACCCCATTATCATTAGAAACAAAAACAGACCTTAGTTTCCTAACATCTTCTTTCTTTACTAAATCTAAAGTTAGAAACGATGCAACTAATATTACCTTAAAATCCTCTAAAAACTCGCCAGATGGTTGTTCTACTGAAGAGCTAAGTAAGATTAGAGATGAAAAGATATTTGTAGAAGATTTAGGGGATAATACAGATTACAAAAAAATTACTGGAATAACAGGTAAAGCTTTTTTAAAAAGTATTGAATCACTTAGTTTGCTTTCCCGTAATTTTACAGATTCAAGGAAAGGTATAAGAGCTATAACTGTAAAACTATTTTTTGATAAAAAAGAAGACATATTTGTAAGTCTTAGAAGTAATGATTTATATTTTGCTATTTCATGTGCAACCTATTCTGACAGGAAAGATGATTTAGTAGACATATACTTTAACCCAAAAACCGAGGATGTTTATATAGTAAATAAAAATAATATACAATTTGGATATTGTAAAGGTATTTTAACTACACTAATGTCTAATTGTGAATATACTCTTTATGGGCAGTTATTACAACCTGCTTTAACAAACAAACAGAGGTATGAGTTATTTAGGGACCAGAATATTATGCCAATATTATTAGAGGATGGTGTAGTTAATGAAACTAAAGGATTAGAAGATGCTTTACTAAGGCAAAATTACCTTAAATCTATTAAGGATGATAGCCTATTTTTTGATTTATTTATTAGAAATATAGCAAGTTATGTTTATAGCTATGCTTCACAAATAGAGTCAGAGGAAGGAGGTAAAACAAGTTTAGTATGGGAAACAAAAGAAAACCCAAGTTGGTTTAATGAAGGAGGTGTACCTAACCACTATTATATTTATGATGTTAGAGAAACATTTTGGATGAATAACCAAAATATGTCTATTAAAGAAGTATTAGCCTTCTTTGTTAGTAAAGGTGGCAGTAAATATGATAATTCAATATACTTTAGGAGATTATCACAAAGAATTTTAGGTATAGATTATTATGTTTTTTCTTCACAACTTATACCAATTCTATTAGAAGAAGGTTTATTATGTGTAGATGAATTAGGGTTTGAGGGCACTACACGTGCACTTACTAAATCATCTTATGTATATGCCTATGAATATGCTTCAGGGGATGTATATAAAAAGATGGAAAAACTTAATGGAGAATTACAAGAAAATATTAGATTATTATATGGAGATAAAAAAGGCAACCTAATAATAGACAATCAACTTACATTATTAGAAAATATAAAACCTACACCATTAAGTTTTGGTGATAAAAACCCAGCACTAAACTTAGTTATAAATATCCATAATCCTATTTTCTACAATAGTAAAGATGGTTATTTAGGGAGGATAGGTGGGCAAACTAATACACTAAGAGATGGAGCAGTATATCTTTCAACACAAGATAATGGGGATAGATATTTACCTATAGAAGTTTCCCCAATTCAGAGTAAAATCTATCAGGTCTACCAAACAGATAGACCTTTTAATACTCCACCTTCACATCTTACAAAGTTTTATGAGTGGTTAGTTTATGGACCTGGCGAAGATGAGATTTCTAAACCATATCTTAAAGAAAATGCAGATTATATAGTAGATGGGTATATATTTCCCAAAAAAGCAGACTTATTTGTTGCTAAATATCTCATGCCAACTAATGCAAATAGAACTGATACAGGCAAAATAATAGAAGCCCCCTTAGAGTTTTTATGGTTTTTACCACCAGGCAAAAAAACATTTACACGTTCTAACTTATTTTCTCTAAAAACACCTTTTGGGGCGAGTAATCTAACAGAAAAAAGTAGAGAAAACTTAATAAAATTAGGTTTAGTAGAAAAAAAGAAAAAAGAAAAGGTAGAGATGCCTAAATCTGCTATTCCAGTAAAACCAGGGACAACACCTCCTGAAAATAAAGTATTAACGCAATTATTTACTCCTATTACTAAAGAGGAAGCTGATAGAATATATGATATTCTTTTAGCTAAGTATAATAAGATGGAAAGTGAGATTAAAAGTGAGGGTAATAATTTATTTACTATATTTTGTAAAACACAACTTACTCCTGATTATAGAATAGAAATTGAGGAGTTATGGAATGCAACATATAATAATATGGGAGTACCAAGAGAAGGACAACCTAATTATAGGTTTAGTAAATTCCCTCTTTTTACTGAAACATCAAGATGGTTTGGGAATATAAATGACCCATTCTTATTCTTCTTACGTCAAGCACAATTAGAGGGTATGAAGTTTGCATCAGCAAATCAAAATTCAGGTTTATTAGCTCATGAAGTAGGTTTTGGTAAAACCACAACATCAATTGCTTTTCTTTCCCATCAAATGCTTACAGGAGCAAGTCCACGTACTATTATCTTTACACCTAATACAGTATATGAGAAGTTTGCAGATGAGATTATAGGAAGATTAGCAACAGGTGTTTTAGGTTTGTTAGGTAATTGGGAAACCCAAAATATACCCGATAAAAAAATGGGTGTAGTAAAGTTTGGTAATGGTTCTGCAGCTATTTTGTTAGGAAAAAGGAATAGCAAGGGACTAATAACTGAGAGAGGATTAAAAGATTATAATACTGAAGAGTTAAGTATAATTTCTAAGTGGGGAGCATTAAGTGAGTGGGCAAAATTATCCCTTGCAAACTTAGATGCTGGACAACCTAAATTTTATACAGATGATGATGGAACAGGTAGAATACCCAATTATGAAATAGCCTCAAATGCAGGTGAATGGTATGCAGATTTTGTAAGTGAAGTTAATATACAAATACCAGAAATAGAAGAAAATGCCAATATAGCAACTGAGATAGATAATTTAGTAGCTATTATTGAAAAAGAGATAGATAGAATTACTGAAGAGGTAGATAAATTACTATATAAATTTAGCACACAAAATAGGTATCAAATACAGGATTTTGCAGATAAGGATAAAGTAAAGGAAATGCCTGTTTCTATTCAGGAGTGGTGGGTAGAAAATAATCCTAAATCAGGTAAAAATAGAAATAATCCTAAAGTATTATCTTTTATACAAGCTAAAGCATACCCACAAAAACTATGGATAAAAGATGCTGATAATGCACTTAAAGATGGGATTATAGATACCCCACAACATAATTTAATCAAAGCCCAAGAAAAAAATAATATTGAATGGACTGGGGTATTAACAGAAGAAGGCTTCTCAAGAATAAGAAAAGAGGAGAGAAAGTTAGCAGATGCATTTTTTAATAGAACTAAAAGAAACGGTAGGATAACTGTTTTATTAAAATCTATCCAAAATATGTTGATTGATGTATTAGGAAAATATATACCAGATGTTAAGAAAGAAAATAGAATAGTTTTATGTTCACATGAAGCAATAAAGAGATTTAGGGTAAGCTCTGGAGCTCGTGATAAGGCAAAAAAGTTTGTAAGTAATGTGGATGATTCAAGATGGGCAAGTGATGTAGTTAATAATTTTTATGATAATCTTTCATACCTGCCACTTTCACTAATGGAGTTAAATATTACTGGAATGGTAGTAGATGAAATACATAATTTTAATAACCTTGTACCTAAAGCAAGAGCACATATAGTAACAAATGTAGCAACAGGAAGGGGTAAGCAGAAAGATAAAAATTTAGCACTATTACCTACTCAAAATGCAAATGCACTGTTAAAGGAATTGCCTGATGGTACTACTATATTTAGTGATAGTGGAATAAAAATATTATCAGAGACCTTACTAAATACAGGCATTAAGGATATACAAGAAAAATCCTATAAAATACAATATAATACTGCTGGTAAAAGTGATTTAAAGGTAGGCCCCTCAAACCTTATGAGTTTAATTTTTCAGGTACAACATAATTCTTATCTACGAACAGGAACAAAAGATAAAAACACTATTATGATGTCGGCTACACCATTTACAGATAATATATTTCAAATGTTTACTGTATTAGGGATGACTAATGCTGAAAGAATGAAAGAAAGTAATATAATGAATGTATTTGACTTCTTTATAACTTTTGTAAGGGAGGAGTGGAGATTTAATATAACTCATAAAAATACATTTGGGCTATTTGCAGAGATACAAGGATATTATAATACAGCGGCAATGTCAAATTACATTAAAGCTTTTGCTAACTTTAAGGTTTCTGATAAGGTAATTGAAAAAAGTAGACCTTTAAAGTATCTTATACCTCAAGATGTTTCTTCTAACCAACAATCAGGCGCAAACACCTCTTCAGTAGAATATTCTGAACAACTCAAGGATGTATCAAGTTATATAGAGTTAAGTGATGTGCAAAAGCAAATAATAAAAAAAATAGGAGAGTTTGTAGAGGGTAAAATACCAACCCCTTATGCATTATGTCCTAATTATGGAGAGGTAATTAAAGTTTCAGAAGAAACAGGAGAAATAACTTTTACTGACCCTGATGCAGAGAGTGATTTTAATGAAGTAAAAAGATTATTAAAAGAAGCAGATAAAGAAGATGATATAATTGTTGAGAGAGAACACTTAAATGAGGCTCGTATAATAATAAATAGTTTAAGGATAGAGTATCCTAAAGACAGAAGGATAGAATTACAACAACAAAAAGTAGATAGAGCATTATTTGAACCTGAACAAGAGGAGGGGGAAGATAAAGAGACATCTTCTTATATGATTGACTTTGAGGATGCAGGGATGTTGGCTCTAAACAAAGAAGATAATTTTAAGGCCAAAGCAATTGTAGGGCAGGGATTTGGTCAAACATGTGTAATTTCCCCTTATTTATTACCATGTGATAAGGAGAGAGAATTAGAAAATAGTTTACTTAAGGACTTTCCATTAGACCCTAATGATATACATAAATCAGCAAAAAACTTTATAAACCAAAGTCCTAAAATAAAATATGCTGTAGAGTGTGCATTAAATAGTATTAAGTATGATTCAGAGAATAGTAAAAACCTACACCAAATTGGAGGACAGATAATATACTTAGATAGAGGTAAGAAATTTAAGTATGCAGGTAGTTATTATAATGCATATAACCTTATTAAGCAATATATATTAGACCAAAAGGTAATGTTCTATGATGAAAAAAAGAAGAAGAAGAGATATTTAGAAGATTCAGAGGTAGATATTATTACTGGAGGAATGAATAAAAAAGTTACAGTTACTGACCCTCAAACAGGTTTTGATATAATAGATTACTCTACTAATAAGCCCCAAAAAGTTACACAAAAAGAAGATATAAGAGATAAGTTTAATGATGGTAGGGTAAAGATATTATTAGGTTCTTCAGCTATTAAGGAGGGAGTAGATTTAAATAAAAGAGCACACTCACTATATATATTAGATAGTGATTTTTCCCCATCTAATGCAATGCAGTTAGAAGGAAGAATATGGAGACAGGGGAATATGTGGAAATATGTAAGGATAGTATATGTATTAGGAAAAGATAGTATAGATGCATTTGTATATTCTAAACTACAAACCAAAATTAATGAGATTAAAAAAATGTTAGAACAAGGTGTTTATGAACTAAATAAAACACAATTTACTATAAATGCAAAAGAAAGAATAAGACGTATTATTTCAGATGTAGGTCAATTAACTGATTTAGGATGGCAAGACCAGGAAGATAATCTTTTATTAGAAAAAGCAAAATTCGCTGATGAGAGAACAAAATTAACTATACTTAAAGAAATGTATCTTCCAGTAAAGCAAAAGTTTAATTCCTATGTTAGAGTAATGAATTCACTCTATGAATTAGTTTTAGAAAACGAAAAAAATATAGAAGCAGAGAAAATAAAAGATGGATTAGATATACAAACAGAGCATAAATACCGATTAATGAGTGCTGGGAAAGGTAAGGAGTGGAGAAAAAATAACCCTTTTAAAGCAACTACCCTATCCGATGCTCGAGTTATATTAGATAAGGAAATTAAAAATAAAGAATTTGAACTATCTATACCTAATATTTCCCTATCATCTAATTCAGACCCTGTAGAAGTAAACCAAGTAATAGATAAAATAAGAAGGTTAGTAATAAATAGAAAAAATGAGATAAGTAATCTTGTTTTATTAGGTGAGGCTGAAAAACGAAAGGTATTAGAAGGAATAGATGAAAATACAAGTTTAGCAACTAAGATTGTAGCAACTCTTTCTAAATTTAAAACTTGGAGTCATTATGACGAGTTACTTAAGTATGTTAATTCATTTGTAAAAGGGTCGCAAAATGAAACTATTATATCTAATTATGCCTATCTTATATCAAACCGAACTAAGAAGGGTAAGGCTGGAGACACCTATAATATTGATGATGTAGAAATATTAATAACAAATGCAATTAATATGGTAAGAAAAATTAATAAAGCTTTAGGAGAAGAACGTAAATGGAAGGGAGAGGAAAGTAAAAGAATAGTAGCAGAGCAAGCTAAAACAGCAGAGCAAGTAGGAGAAACTTTAGAGGAGTTAATTTATAACTATAATAAATCAATGTCCCTTTTAGAATTAAGACCTAAAAAAGATTAAATATAAATTATGAAAAAGTTTTTAGAAACATTTGAAAATACCAACATAACTAAGATGATGTCAGTTTACCCTGAGTATAATCTCTTATTTAAGGAGTTAGATGAGTTAGAGGAGACTATAAAAACCGGTGTTTCAAAACAGGTAGAAATAGAGTATTATGATTTAATAGATAGTTTAGACACCTTCTTATTTAAACCAGAGAGTATAAAAAAGTACAACCAAACCTTTCCAAATAATACACTAAATACAGAGTTATTAAATGAAACTTTAGATTTTACAGAAGATGAGGCAAAAGTAATGTTAGAGGGTGAGATACAGGAATTAATGAAAGATATAGATAAGGACTTAATTAGCCATCAAACACAAACACAAGAGAGAAAAAGTAAAAAAAGGGTAATTGAAGTGCCAGACCAAATAATAACCCGAGATATGTTAGATATAGAACAGGAATATTATGGAACTAATTTTATATATGAGCAATTTAAGGATGAGGATTTCTTTAAAGCTTTAGCTATGATGCAAACAGGATGTAAGTTTTCTACAACAACTTATGGTGCAAAGAGTTTTGTACTCTTTAGATTGTCTGAGACTGCACGATTAATTATAGAAACTTCAGAGGAAAGACAACAGTTAGATAGTATTTTCGGAAGTGGACCATTAAATGCCTATATCTTAGAAAATACAAAAGAAGGATTAGATGTAGTTTTTTCTATCCTAAAGGATGCTTTTGATATAGATGAGGATACTATAAGAAACTTAGATGATGAATTTTTATTTAATCAACCAATAATTATCGGGGCATACCAAGAGGGACTTTTATATAAAGAGGCTAATAAATTTGCACAAAGAAGTGAGTTAATTAATAGAGAAAAACTAATTAAGACTTATTTCTCTACATACCTGCCATTAGAAAAGATATGTGTTTTAACTATGTGCAATGAGGTACACCTAAAATCATCAGACGATACTGTAGCTAAAGAACAAATCCAACTTAATCTAAACTCTAAGGTATTAGAATTAGAGGGAGTTTCGGCAGTTCCTCATAGTGCAAGTGTATTAAAAGAACTACAAGAGCAAAACCTATTAGATGATATATATAAACCAACACCTTTTGCACAAGGTATTTTATCTTTTAATGCAACTAAATCAAGAAAATTACAACCGGCACTAAGACCGAATATGTACTATAGGGTAAATCTACAGGAAGATTTTACTAAAGCTAAATCCACATATTATTCAGTTTATAATGGACAAACCTTATATCATACAAATGATGATGTTGATAAAACAAATTTTGCATTAACCATACCTAATAAGTTAAAAACAAATTGGAATATTGAAAATGCCAAACAAGTAGATATATTCCCTCAGGAATGGCAGAGTAACCAAAACTTTAAGACTTACTCCCAGTACCTACCATTTGCAAGTGGTGGAAATCTATCAATTAAAAAACAAGGTATAGATGAGAAACAAAGAACTGGGAAAGAAAATACTATAATTTTTAGAGATTTAGAAAGAAATAATTTATGGATTGCATCAACTAATAATCCTTACTTTGTATGGGGAATAAATAGTTTGCATTATAATTTTGTTCAAACTATGTATTCAGATAGGAAGATTAGAATAATAGGAAATAATGAACCATCATTTACTGATGAAGATATAGTATTCTTTCAGTTAATAGATGAGAATAATAAGATATTAGCAGTATTAAAACCACTATTTAGAAAAACAGCCGCCCCAAAAATGATTAATGTAGATATGATGGGAAATCCAATAAAACATTATACGAGAGAAGACTTAAAGAGTGAAATTGATATGATAGAAAACGAACTTGTAGGAACAGAAAATCCACAAGATATTGAGAATTTAGAAGCTGAGATAGAAAACTTAGAAGAGGATATGCGAGAAGGTAGATATATAACTGAAGAAGAAAAAAAGGCAAAAGATGCTCAACTTACTATAGATTATACATATAACTGGGAAACCATTAATAGTTCAAGAACACCAGCTCCAATATGGGATTTTGAGGAGTTATATAGTGAACTAAAATCAATGGCTCCAGACATGACAAATGATGGAATAGAGTTAGGAACAGCAGTAGGATTAAGTGAAAGTATTGCCAAAACAAATACCCCGGTTATACCACCTGAAGAAGATTTAATAATAGATTTAGATGAGGAGGAGGAATTTGAACTAATAAAAGAAAAAGAACCAGAACCAAAAGTAAACCCAACAGCAAAACCAAAAAAGAAAAAGCAATCAAAAGATGAGTTGTTAGAAGATATAGAAAGTGATATGAGTTATTTCTCAAGAAGAGTAGATGCTGACCAATCAGAGTTAAGAGTAGAAGATGATAGAGTTGTTTTTGAAACAAGATATTTAGGTAATTGGTCTTTACCTGAAGATGTGGATGAAGATGATGAGGACTCACAAGATTACGATTGGGAAAAATGGGATGATTATACAAAGTACTATAAGATATTTAAGGATTGGGGCAAAGACCAAAAGTGGTATAAAAAGGTAAATTTAGATTTAGATGTAAGCGAAAAGAATTGGGTATCTTTTTCGGTAATACTAAAAAAATAATAGATAAAAAATAGAAGTTATGGCAAATTATACAGATAAAAGTGAAATGGAACTACAGGATATGTTAGTAGAACTAAATGAGAGCAATGAAACTTTAGAAACATTATTACCTGATGAAGATATACAAGCAGAGATAGATGCTAATAATAAAAATATAGCTGATATTAATGCTACTATAAATGGTGAAATAGTAGAGGAAGAAGTAGAAGAAAGCATGCCTTTACCTGTAATAAGTGCAGTTCTTCCTGAAGCTGATGAATTACCTATTGAAGAAGCCGAGGAAATAACTCAAAGCATACCTACAAATAAAATAGAGAGGGGTTTAAGTGCCGAGGAACTAAAAACTAAGATAAACCCTGACCTTTTGTTCAAGTCTGGAGGTGTAATAAAGGGTTATCCTAAACAAACTACAGTAAGAAAGTTTTTTAATTGGTATGGAGGAAGAAATTGGAAGGATGATGAGGAACTACTAAATTCAACGTTTGTTAATGATAGTCATGCTCAAGATAATGAGTATTTAGGAAAAAACTGGCTAAAACATCTTCATGAAAAACAATATACTCCTATTACACTTAAGATTAAGGAAAATCTTGATTTAAGGGGAAATCTTCAAGGTTATGAATATATATTTAAGTTAGGGAAAGATATATATATAATAGATGCTATAGACGTATATGCAAAAGGAGGAGAGACAGCTGAAATAGCAAATTATGGAGATTTAAAAAAAGAAATCAATAAATTAGATAAAAAACAACTTAAATATCAAGTAGGGGTAGAGAATGAGGATACGAAAGAGTATAATCCTATTGAAAAAATATCTGATTTGAAGCATGGACCAACATTAGAATATGCAAAAGGTGGAGAGGTTGATTACAGAGGTAATATAACAAATGATGTAGTTGAGGATATTATTAAGGGTAAAGGTTTAAATGTGCAAATTAGTGAAAACTCAATTAATGGTTTTGAAATTATTGGTCAAAAAACAGAGTTAAATAAAGTAAAATCTTTATTGAATGAATACAATATAAAAAGTGAATTTAAAAATAAGCAAGGTTTTGGTTTACACAGACTTGGAGTGCCTTCTCAAATTATACATTATGCAGAGGGTGGAGAGATAGAATATAAATATGAGGGAATGAAAAGATTTGATGATGGTCAATCTGTGGTATTTAAAAATTATGGTGGCGATACAGATTATATTGGCGAATTAAAATTAGAAGGAGGCACGTGGTATCTGCTTCAAAATGATTTAAAAGTAAAGTCAAATCTTTTTAATAAAGAAGGAAGAAGAGGGTTTAAATATGCTTTACATATAGGAGATACTGTAAAAGGAATTAATAATTATGGTCTTATTATTAATAAGAAATCAAATAAATCCTACGCAGAGGGTGGAGAGATAGAGGCTGATTTAAAGTCAATAAAAAATAAATATCCAAATGCCAAAGTGAGTTATTATTTTGCAAAAAACAATAATGGTAAATCTTATGTAGTAACTGCAAAAGAAAAAGGTAAAATCGTTTATAGTTCTTACAAACAACCTTACGCAGAGGGTGGAGAGATAAAAGAATATGAAGTTCCCTACGAAAGATTGGTCGATGGAGAATACGAAAATGAAATAAAAACTTTTGAAAATAGAGAAGATGCTGAAAAATTTGCTAAAGAGCATTATAGTTATGTAGATGAAGTTTCCTACGCAGAGGGTGGTAAAACCAAAGAAGCAAAAACTTGGAAACAGAAATATAACAAAAAGTATGGAAATGATTTAGAAGAGTCAAATTCATTATCAGAAATTTCAGAAGATACAGGAGTTTCAAAAAAAGGAATACAAAAGATATATAATAAAGGAATAGGGGCATATAAAACAAATCCCTCAAGTGTTAGGCCTAATGTTAAGTCAAAAGAGCAATGGGCACAAGCAAGAGTTTATAGTGCAGTAATGGGGGGTAATGCAGCCAAAGTAGATGAAAAAGAATTAAAAATGGAAAAAGGAGGTGAAGTTTATAGACATAAACATATTCCAACTATGACTTTTGAGATTACTGGAGAAACATCAAAAGGTTACAAAGGTATTCAGAAAGACAAAAAGAGTTTAAGCAAATTAGAAAGAGTGAAAGGAAAGAAAGTAAGTTACTCTTCTTCTGAATTAAAAGATTTATTTAAAAAAGAATATAGTATTGGAGGTGCAATAGGAGGAGCATTAGTAGGAGGTTATGTTGGGTATAAGATAGGAAGAGCAAAACCCCAGAAATATGGTTTTGATACTGAAAGAACTTTATTGAAAAAAGCAAAATCCCCAAAATGGACTAAAGAGAAAGGATTGTCCTACGCAGAAGGTGGAGATGTTGTCGATGGTATATGGATGGTAGATAATCCAAATGAATCTCCAGAAATATTTAATTATTATATAAAAGAAGATGTTTCGGGTTCTAATGACCCTAATTCTCATAAATATTATAAAGAAATAGTCGAACTTGGGCAAAGATTAGACAGAAACAATAGTAACTGGAGAATAGGAAACTTAATAATAGAAGTAAGTGGCAGAAAAATTGTGGATGTTTATCCCGAAAACGATAGACCTTTTCTTATGTATCAATCATTAGGAGAAGGAACAGGAATAGAAAGTAAGGGTATGTGGGTGCCATTAATAGGATTTGCGAGAAACGGATGGTTTATAAAAAATTATCATAACGGAGAAAATCCTAAGTTTAATAAATATGGCAGTAAAACCTTTAAAAATATATCAAATTATTTAGATGCTCACGGAAATAAATATGCAAAAGGTGGTAAAATTGATACAGATTTTCTGTCTTATAAAGTTATTCAAATTCTGCAAGATAGGGAGATTGAGAGCGAGGAAAGGATAGATGAGGCAATAGATTATGTTTTTTCTGATTATGTAAGTTTACCTCCAGATGAAAGGAAAAAAGCACATAAAAAGGTAAAAAAACAAGTTCTTAAATCAGAAAGATTGTGGCAGAAAAGATATGCAAAAGGAGGGGAAATTGCTTATAATGTAGATAAAGGTGATTGGTATTTTGAAGATAAAAGGAAAGGTATTTATAGGGGAGGGTTTGAAAGTTTTGAAGATGCTTATGAAAAGATTTATAATAAAACCCCTTATGCAAAAGGTGGAGAAACTGAAGATAAAAATCCTGATTTAATAAGTGGTGATGAAGCTTTACAGTTATATGCAAGTGAGGAGATTTTTACATCAGAACAAGATTTGCGAATTGACCAAGCAATAGATGGACAGGATTTAGAAATAGATGACATACGTCATGATTTCCGTGAATGGGCACTATATAATCAAAAAGGTTGGTTTGAGGAAGATGAAGAAATTAGTGGCAATGATAGAGCTTTTGAGGTATTAAGAGATTTTGATGAGTTTTATGATAATGGCTCAACCCATAGACAAAACTGGACTGCTTTTTTAGAGTATGCTCAAGATGAACTTCCAAAATATAGAAAGGGAGGAGTAATATTATATAAAGACCCTATTGATTCATATACAATAGTAATAGATGATAGTGTATTTGATATGAATGAACATAGGTTAAATCATGATATTAATTCCTATATAGGTGAAAGAAGTGAGTTCCCAGAAGATGTTTCTCATTGGGGTAAAAAAATAAACCTAAAAGATGCTCCAATAGTAATTAGGGATAAGGTTAAAGAAAGACAGAATACAAGTTTTGAAAAGGGAGGAACAACTAATACACCTTATAATTATGCCCCAGAATGGAATAATGTTACAGAAAATAAAAGAAAAGATATACTCTCTTTAAGTTCTTGTTCTCCTAAATATTCCTCCTATAGTTATAAGTTATTAAACCCGGATACTAAGGAACAAATTAATTTATATTTTGAAACTAATAAAGATAAGTTGGGATTATCTAAGCAAGAAAGAGATGCTCAGATTAGCATGTTAGAACAAGCTCTAATTGAATTAGGAGGAAAAGATATAGAAGTAGAGGGTGAAATTAAAAAATTAAAAAGTATATAACCATGGGAAATAAAGATTTAGAAAAACCAGGTATGGGAGGTTATGATGAAGCAATAATCCAATCCTCTGAAGATAAATTAGCCAACTCTATAATAGATAATACTAAAGTGGCAAAACCATTTAGAGCAATAGGAGAAGGTGGCAGTAATATTATAATCGGGGATTCAGTAGGAGAGAGTAGAAAAAAGAAACAAGTATTAGCGGCTGCTATTTTCGCTCCTCACAAATTATGGGCTACGAGAAAAGCCAGAGCCGAGAATGCTTATGCAAAAGGCGGCGATATAAAAAGTTTGCCACAACAGTTGGTAGATGCTGACAGGGGTGATTGGGGTTCTATTGCCGATACACCCTATCTTACCAAAAGTTTCAAGTCCCTAACAAACGACGAAATAAATATAATGGTACATGCCGGAGATAGTGGTGTAAAATCTTACTTAAATAACTTAATAAAAGGTTTTGGTTATAAAACTAAATTTGAAGAGGTAATTAGAGAGGGTAGTGTTCATTATTATACTTGGAAAATAACTAAAATACATGCAAAAGGTGGAATACTAAAGAAGGGAACTGCAATAGAAATAGTTGGAGATGATGACCTTGAGGAAAGATTTGGCTCTAATGTTATGTATATTGTAAATTATACTGGTGATGGATATTTTTATACTGATGCTGGTGAAAGAAGTTCTGAATGGATAGATGAGGAAGATTTAATGGAACTCCTCAAAACTAAAAAAGTAATTGTTAATGATTTGTATAGTGTTTCAGGGTTTGACCCAAAAGAGGAAAGTTATGCAAAAGGTGGAGAAATTGACCTTTTTGAAAACTATAAAATACTGCCACAACATATAAGAGATATTATGGATTTTTATATGGATAAGTATGATGAAGGAGCTTATGACTATAATGATAGTAAAGAATTTCTTGAAAAAATGGAAAAAGAGGGATATACTTTTGAATATGGCTTAGACAATGAGCCATATAATTTAAGAAAAATGCACTCTTTTGCAGAAGGAGGAGAGGTTTCATTATATTTTAACCAAGGTTCATCTGATAAAGAGTATCATGTACAATTAGAGGAGGTAGATGGTGGTTATATAGTAAACTTTCAGTATGGAAGGAGAGGAAGTGCCTTAAAAGCAGGTACAAAAACTTCTACTCCTGTTTCATTACCAGAGGCACAAAAAATATATGATAAACTTATAAATTCTAAAGTTGGTAAGGGATATATAATAGATGCGAGTAACCAAACTAATAGTACTGATTATAGTTCAACCCCACGGGCTACTATTGTTCCAAAAACAGTCCATAAACTGCCACAATTACTTAATATAGTGTTTACTGAAAAAGAGTTTATAAATGATGACTCTTATTTAGCACAAGAAAAAAGAGATGGTGAACGTAGGATGGTAGTAATGGGACCTGATGGTATAGCGATGGGGTTAAATAAAAAAGGCCAAGAAGTCCCACTACCTAATACTATAATAAACTCAATAGATATGCAGTGTACTATTGATGGTGAGATTATAGGAGATACCTTATACGCATTTGATATTTTATCTATAATGGGTGAGAATTTAGAAGGAGATACTTGTGTTGAACGAATATCAACCCTTAATACTATACATTTTGGTGAAGGAGTAATAGTAGTAGAAACTGCCTATAATACAGAGGAAAAGCAAAAAATGTTTGATAAACTAAAGAGGGAAAACCGAGAAGGTATTGTTTTTAAGAAAAAAGATGCACCATATACAGTTGGAAGACCTAATAGTGGAGGAAATCAATTAAAATATAAGTTTTATAAAAC
>TARA_R110002096_G_scaffold73285_3_pt1 | contig 28923 bp, 28 predicted proteins | sample TARA_R110002096 | Tara Oceans TARA_R110002096 (sample SAMEA4397295) | marine metagenome | biome: Polar Biome; feature: [DCM] deep chlorophyll maximum layer (ENVO:01000326); material: water (ENVO:00002006), including particulate matter (ENVO:01000060) such as... | depth 35 m
AGTTCGTGGAGAAGGTCGGTGAGCCATGGTGCTTGGTCTGGTAGGAGCACCTGTCCTGCCTCGAACATGGGAAGCACGATCGAAAGGCGGGTCTCCTTATCATCTTTCGAACGGCGACCAATGGCGTGAATATCATACTGGCTCCGTAACTGCTGAATAAGACTGATGCCCGAACCGTGGTCTTCAATAAGCACGCCGTGCGGAGCCAACCTCTGGTGTAGGGCAACAACTGCTTTGACGAGTTCGGGAAAGTCGAGCTTTTTGCGAAAAACGTCGAGCAGATAATGGAAGCCTTTGCGCTCTCCCCAAACAGTGCACACTGAGTAGTCGGCGCTTGAGTTTCCTTTAAGCGCGGTATCCCAGGAATGTGTGATCTTCATGCCAGTTTGGTCGAGCGAGGCTGGATAAGTCTTCAGCCATTCGTTTTTGACCATGTTCCCTGACGCGGGGATGGGATTTTGCTGATACTGTGCCTCAAACGCGGCGCTCCCCATATTCCGCCGCGATTCATTCAATGCGCTTTCCGGCTCTCTTATTCCATGCAAGACCTCGCCCGCGGGCCGCAGGTAGAAACGTCCCCCACCAAGCTCAATTTTCTCGTCCTCAACTGCAGTCGCGGGGAAACAGAGGTGATGGAATCCTCCGTCCCTTAACAGGTGGCCTGCGAGATCGTCCTCATGCAGACGCTGCATGACAAGGATAATAGCGCCATCCACCTTGCTGTTGAGCCTGCTGAAAAGCGTTTCTCGGTAATAGCGCAAGACATTTGCCAGTGCCTGATTTGAAAATGCCTCGTTTGGCTTGATGGGATCGTCGATGATGATCGTATCAGCGCCGAACCCAGTCACCACGCCATCGATCGACGTCGCCAGACGAGCACCTCCGCTCGACGTCTCGATCAGATCTGCGGTTGCCTTAGTAATAATTGTCCCAGGAAACAGGCGCTGATACCAATCCGACTGCATGACCGTGCGGCAATCGCGACCGAGTTTTTCGGCGAAGTCTTTCGCGTAAGAGACGCAGATAAGCTTCGCTTCAGGCTTATGTCCCAGCGTGAATGCCGAAAAGGCGATGGATATCATGATTGATTTGAGTGACCGCGGGGGCATATTAACAATCAGTCGCTTGATGCTGCCATCACGGGTTTGGTTAAGTGACGCGCTAATCGCGTCCATATGCCAATTTAGATAAAATGGTGCAGTAGGTTCAAGCGTGCGGAAGACCTTTTCCAAAAATGCAAGAAAGTCTCGGCGCAAGGTGGCATCCACCGTGTCTTGATTAAGCTCCTCAGGCGGTAACGGATGTTGAGAGGTCATTTCGTTGGTTTCTTGGTTTGGAGATTGCGGGCGAGGAATGCTGCGAGGATGGCTTCGTCTTCTGCGCTCACGGGGCTGCTAGCTGTTGGCGGGGGGGCATCCTCGAGGACGCGGGCTAGCAAGTTGAGGATGAGATTAGCGGCGCGAGGATCACCCTTGATGGCGCTTGCCGTGAGAGATTTTAGAAGCGCCCTTTGTTTGGTAATACGGCGAGGATTGCCACCCTCACTGATCTGGATCATCTCACTCATTTCGGCGGATAAATCAGTCTTGAGATTGGCCGTGCTGCGCTTGCGCCCGCTAGGATTACCCGATTGACCCTTCTTCCAACGGCTGGAGGTCGGCGGCCGCTTATACCCAGTGTTATCGGTCACTAGAGCTCTCCCCAAGTGCGGGGGCCTCAGCAGCGCAAATTGGCTGCGCTGCGCGGTCCTGTGAGGATTGGTCGAAGGTCTCGCCGCTCGCGAGCAGTGTGGCATTGCTTCCGGTGGATTTTTGCCAGCGCTTGACAGCCGTATCGACATAATGAGGATCTAACTCGATCGCCGCGGCCTTTCGCCCTGTGCGCTCTGCGGCGAGGAGAATCGTTCCAGATCCCGCGAACGGATCGAGAATGATGTCACCACGTTTCGAACAATCGCGGATTGCATCGGCGATCATCGCGACGGGCTTCACCGTTGGATGAGCGGCAAGATCCTCGTCGCGTGTTTGGCTGAATGTATTGGCTCCGGCATATTCCCAAACATTAGTGCGATAACGACCATGCTTTCCAAGCTGGACGTTGTTCTGGTGCGGGGCAGTGCCGTTCTTATAAACAAATACGAGTTCATGCATCGAGCGGTAGAGAGAACCCATACCGGCGTTTGATTTTTTCCACACGCACATTGCTTTGGCTTCTGTAAAGGCACGTGCGCCTGCGGCGGTGATTTCTGCAATGTGTCTCCAATCCATGAACATAAAGTGGAGTGAACCATCTATGCTGTATCGAACCATTTGATCCATTGCGCGGTTAAGAAACTCGGTAAACTCCTCATTCGACATCTCTCCCGATGCCATCGCGAACTCACGGTGTTTCGCCTTGCCCAATCCTGAGACGTGACCTTTGATCGGCACATTGTAAGGAGGGTCGGTAATTACCATGGAAGCTCGAGCCTCTCCGAGAATATCTTTATAAGATTCGCGCTCCAATGCGTTGCCACAGCACAAACGGTGATTGCCTAGAAGCCAGCAGTCTCCGAGGCGAGTAATCGCAGGCATATTTTTATCGACAGGCTGCACTACGTCATCTCGGCCGGTACTACGCTCACTGCCTGACATGTTAAAGTCTAGGATGATGTCGATCTCGGCTGTATCAAAGCCAGTAAGTTCCAGCGGAAATTCAAGATCACACAAAGATGCAAATTCTGTGCGGAGCGCATCCAGGTCCCACTCGGCCAGTTCGGCAAGCTTATTATCTGCTATGGCGAGGGCCCGTTTTTGAGCCGGCGTGAGATATCCTATGCGAACGCAAGGTACCGTCGACAACCGCATCATTTTGGCCACCGCATGTCTTGCGTGGCCCGCGAGGATCTGATTGTGCTCGTCGATGATGATTGGAGCAGTGAACCCGAATTCCGTAATGACCGCCTGAAGACGAGAAAGTTGGCCAGTGTTGTGCTGGCGGGAATTTCGAGGATCGGGAACGAGCTTGGTGCGATCGAGATATTCTATCGTGAGTTCGGACGCGTGGTTTGTTTTAGATTTATTGGACATGATAGAATCTCCAGAAAAATATGTTCGCTTTAACTATGCAAAAATATTAACTGGTTCGCAGAGAGACCTTTCAAGGAAGCTTAGAATTCCCACAGGCTCGGAAATGTGGCCGGGCGTTTCAGTTCGATGAGGCACCATGACATGGTTTTGCCTAGCTTGAAGAAACTTAGTGATCCGAAGCGACCGCGAATCTGCTCCTGCCATTCGCTCCATATGCAGAGTCACCCAATCGCTGATTGCCGACCACATAATTCCCTGCATGGCCGAATAAAATTCCCTGCTCGTTCAAGTGAAAATTTAGCGGAATACCAAGAAATCTAGCATTTTATGCGTGCGCTCGGCCCTGGGGCGAACACAATAGATAAAAATTCCCTGCAGATTTCCCTGCACGCAGGGAAATGGAGCGAGAGACCCGTTTGCTTCAGACTGCGTCGCGCACCATTTTTCCGGCTCGGCGAAAATTTCCACCTGCGGCATGCCCGCGAAAGCGAATCCCGGCGGTGCGCGGACGTTATTTTTGCTGATCAAGCCCGCTCTCGACGATCGCTCCCACTCTGCTCATGAATTCCATTCCCTTGGAAATCTCTTCGTCGGTCAGCTCGTCGGCAATCAACCTGATGAACGCTTCGGTCCTTTCCATCATGTCATTCACCGTCGCCTGACCTTTTTTGGTCAGCCGAATGACCTTCTCCCGCGCTGACGTCCTGCTTTCCTTGATGGAAATGAGATTGAGATTCTTGTCCGCCATTGCGCGCAAGACCTTGGAAATCGCAGGGCTGCCCAACTCATACCATTCGCCGATCAGCCGCTCGATGGTCTTGCGGTGGATCGTGTGTCCGCCTTCTCCCTTGGAATGAATGATCCAGAGGATCACGGTCTGGTGCCGGGTCAGGTCCGGCCCGCTCAAATGTTTTTCCACCGCCATGCCGACCGAATAATGAAAAGGGTAAAATAGTTTCAGGAAGTTTTTCGGGGCAGTCTCCCTTTTGATGGGATAATCTATACCGAAATCGGACTGCTGTTTCACACGATACTCCCTCATTTGGACCAGGCTGGATATTCACTGTCATCAAGCCGATAGATCGATGGACGATTATCACGGGAAAGTCCATTTTTCCCAGCCAAATTTTGCTGAATATGAGCCTGATGGCAAATAAATCGATTGCATTCTGTCGTGCGAGCACGGGTAGAAGTCTGAAAATATATCTTTTAACTCAATCATTTGAGAGGATTTTCCTGCGCGCCGGATGAGGCTGGTTGACAGGAATATGTCCAGGCGCATATTATGTCCTAAAGAAACAATGTCGAAAAGACATATAATCAAGGATTGAGGATTCATGCAGCCTGCGTTTGACGTCGACCAGTTGAGCCGTCCGGAAGTTATCCGGAATCCCTATCCCTATTATGATCTGCTCCGTGACCAGTCGCCGATCTTCGGATACCGTGACTATCCGCCCGGCACGATGCCGGGCGTAGACGATCCGAAACCGTCATGGGTCGTGCTGAACTTCGAAGACGTTGCGGCCGTGGCATGGGATCACGAGAGTTTTTCTTCGCGGGACAGTTTGCAGGAGGAATCGTCGGCACCTTCGCTTATGCTGGTCAATCATGACCGGCCCGAACATAGCCGGCTCCGCAAGATCGCGGCCAAGGCTTTCCAGCCCTCCTCGATCAAATCGCTTGCGCCCCAGGTGGATGCGCTGGTCGCGGCCTGCATGGATGATTTTTTCGTTGCTGATCAGCCGGTCGACGTGATGGCCGACTATTGTGCGATGCTACCGAGCAGGGTGATGGCCCATTTGTTCGGCATGCCCGCAGAAATGGATCGGGACGTGAATAACTGGGCCACTGCTTTCATGCTGTCGGCGGACATCGGGCCGGAAGAACGGCAGGCGTATAATGTAGAGGCGATGGCTTTCTTTGACACGCACGTCAAAGAGCAGATGGACCGGATCGCACAGGGCAAGGAAATTCCCGGTCCCTTGCTTGATGCGTTCATTCGCACCGAGGTGGACGGGGACCGGCTCTCGTTTGAAGAAATCGTCCGTTTTTGCATGACGGTAACAGTGGCCGGCGCGGAGACAACATCATTCTATCTCGGCAATCTGATCACTGTTTTTGCGGATTTTCCCGATATATGGCGGACATTCGCGGACGATCCCGGTCAGTTTGACGCCATCTACAAGGAAGTCCTGCGCTTTCACGGCCCGCCACAGCGCCTGTTCCGGGTGGCCACGCGGGATATCACAATCGGCAAGGCCGATATCAGACGAGGCGACTGGGTCGCCTGCTTTTTCGGCGCGGCCAATTATGATCCGGACGCTTTTCCGGATCCCTATGAGTTTCGACTGAACCGCAAGAATGCCAGCCGTCACATGAGCTTCGGCTACGGCATCCATCGCTGCCTCGGCGCGCCGCTGGCGCAGCTGGAAGCGGAGTCCACCGCCCGCATGTTGCGGGAGCGGTATCGGCAGGTCGAGCGGGCCGGTGAGCCAGTCTGGCAGGATATCAGCCTGCTCAATCACGGGCTGCAAAGCAATCCGGTGATTTTTCGCGCCCGGGATTAGCGGCCGACAATATTCAAAGGCAACGGTGAGCACGGTCACCGAACGAGGGAGGAAAAGATGAACATTCGGAACGCCAAGAAAGCGGTGCTGGCAACCACCAGCCTGCTCGCCATCATGGCTGCGCCAGCGCCGCTACACGCCCAGCAGGGTGCAAATGACGAAGTGCAGCAAAGCAACAGCGATATCATCATCGTCACCGCCAATCGCCGCGAAGAATCGATCCAGGATGCGCCGATGGCGATCACCGCATTCGGCGGCGATGAGCTCGCCAACCGGTCGATCACCTCGATCGAACAGGTCGGTGCGATCGCGCCTGGCGTCCAGATATCCACCTATCAGGGCGATACGTCGATTTTCATCCGCGGCATCGGCACGCCGACAATCATCGCCGGCACCGACAGTTCCACCGCCACCTATATCGACGGAGTCTATATCAGCCGCCCAGCCGCGATCGGCCCGCAATTTTTTGACATCGAGCGCATTGAAGTGCTGCGCGGACCGCAGGGCACGCTTTATGGCCGCAACGCCACCGGCGGCGCGGTGAATATTGTTACCAATCGTCCCACCGATGCTCTGGAAGGTAATCTGCAGCTGACAGCCGGAAATTATGACCGCTTCCGTCTGGCCGGAGCGCTGAGCGGGCCACTAAACGACGCGATCCGTGCGCGCCTTGCCTTTCAATGGGAGGACCGCGACGGCTATGCGACCGTAACCCGGCCCGACGACACAACGGAACGCGTGGAAGACAAGGAGGATTATGCCATCCGGCTGACGGTCGAGGCCGATCTCTCGCCTGACGCGACCCTGACCCTCAACGGCGATTATTACCGCGCAGACGACAAGGCCAACGCCTATTATTATGCCAGCGCAGGCTATGCCGACGAGATTCCCGGCTGGTACGGCACGCGGGAAGGCTCGCAAACCATCCCCTATTTCGCGATGAAAAATTCCGGCCGCGTTTCCGCCGCCGCTTCCCGGGATATTTTTGCCGACGTGCCCTATTTCAACAAGGTCGAGAATTGGGGCCTTGGCGCCACGCTCGACTGGGATATTGCCGACTATAATCTGAAGGTGATCGGCAGCTACCGCGACACCAACCCGATTTCACAGAACGAGTTCGACCTGTCGGACGCCTATGTCAATTATGTCGGGCGCGAAGAGGACCATTGGCAGTGGAGCGGCGAGGTACAGCTGAGTTCGCCGATCGACAAGCCCTTCTCGTGGATCGCCGGCGCTTATTATTTTGAAGAACGCAATATCATCGACAATGATATTTTCGGCAATTTCTGGGAGCCGATCCTGATCCAGGGATTCATGGATCTGCAGGCAGCTGGCGTCTTGCCGCCCTTCCCAGTGGTCTTTCCCGACAGTGACCTGTGCTGCGAGCTGCATTTGAGCGGTGAACAGGAAACCAAGGCGTGGGCCGCCTATCTTGATACCCAGTGGGAAGTGTCGGACCAGATCACCATCCGGATCGGCGGTCGCTACAGCGAGGAACGGCGTGACGGGCGGCAGAATTTCGATCTTATAATGCTCCCCGATATCCGCATCGCGCCGAATACGATCTTCTTTCCCAATGCGATCACCGAAGACCGCGATGCCGCGCAACCCGACCCGTTCGGTTTCGTCATCGCTCCGGTCAACGGCCCGACGACCTTCAGCGCCTTCACCCCCAAGCTGGGCATCGACTTCAAACCAAGCGACGATGTCATGCTCTACGCATCCGTGCAGCGCGGCTTCAAGAGCGGCGGCTATAATATCGGCAGCAGCCAGCGCGACCCGTTCGAGCCGGAGAAAATCTGGTCCTATGAAATCGGCGCGCGCACCGAATTGCTCGATCGGGCACTGCTGCTCAACGCCTCGGCCTTCTGGTATGACTATACCAATCTGCAGGCGCAGGACAGCGTCGGCAACCAGCCGATCATCCGCAATGTCGGCAAGGCCCGGGTGCGCGGCTTCGAAGTAGAGACCGTGGCCCGCCCGACCGACTTTTTCCGGCTGGAGGGCGCGCTGACCTATGTCGATGCGCAATTTACCGACGGCCAGCTGACCGAAGTCCTGCGCCCGGCACCGCTTACGCAGGATCCAGGGACATTTGTCCGGGACCTTGACGGATTGCGCCTGCCACGCGCGCCGCGCTGGAAGTTCAGCATTGCCGGTCAGGTCGAGCAGCCGCTGGGCGACAGCGGCACAATCACCGCCCGCACCGAATATCACTGGCAGAGCAAGATCTATTTCACCGTGTTCAACATCGATGCCGCATCGCAGGAAAGCTTTGGCATGCTGCGCGCCAGTCTTGGCTTCACCAGCGCCGATGACAGGTGGAGCGTGCGGCTGTTCGGCGACAATATCACCGGCGAGACCTATTTCACCAACCAGATACTCACCGGCACCGTCTACGGCGCCGAATTTGTCGGGCCGCTCGGCGCGCCGCGCACCTATGGCGCCGATCTGCGGTTCAATTTCTGAGGCGACCGGCGTCATCTTTTCAATGGAGAATATCTATGATCGCCCCGATTGATGTTACAAAAAACGTCTTCGAAGCTTTTGGCGCCCATGATGTCGATAATATCGTCAAATGGCTGCACCCGGATGTCCGGATCGAATTTTACGGGCCGGAGGTCATTCCCTATGCCGGCAATTATGACGGACTTGAGGAAGCCCGCGGTTTTTTCGAAACCGTCCTGTCTTCTGTCGACATCCACCAGTTCGATCCGGAGGAATTTATCTGTGATGGCGACAAGGTCGTTGTTACCGGCCATTTGCGTCTGACAGCCCGCTCCACCGGCAGGGAGATCGAGTCCGACTTCGTCCATGTCATCACCGTAGCGGACGAAAAATGGCTACTGTTCCGCGACTTCATGAACACGGTCGAAGCGGCCAAGGCATTTGGTTGATATGCTGGCCAGCGGCGCATCGGCAACCACTGTCGGTCTCCCTCATGGCTGATCAGTCCATTTTCAGGTCGTCGCATATCTTTGTGCCTTTCTCGCCGCCCGCGTTGCCGTCGTCGAACGCCATGCCCTGATCCATGATATCCCGATTTGCTAGGAACTGGTGACCAACATCATGACACAGGCGGAGACCATCAGGCAGCTAATCAGCAAATAGGGCGAGCATAGTTCAATCATTTTTGCCCGTCTTGCGCGGGTGCGAAAAGTGCTATTAGGCCGCAATCGGTCCACAAGCTGTCGTCCAAATACGACCTTCCGAATGGAAGTCTTCCACCCAACTTATGTCATTTTGCGTTGGCTTAAACTGGGTCGTTAGCGGTCTGCGTGTTTTTCAGGAAAACATGCAAGAACGCAGACGTTCGCGAAATGAAATAGGATGGCGACGGATATAAGACTGGCTCAACTGGAAACAGGGCCGACACTATGATCCAGAAAAATTATCGATGACGATCGATAAAAATTCAATGCGGCGCAATCAATGGCCTCGTCGTTATCGATTGGACTTTAGTGAATTCCCACAGGCCTTCGTTTGAACCCTCGACGCCAATCCCGGATTGTTTGTGGCCGGAAAATGTCGCATGCCGCGAAAAAACCAGTATTTGGCTGAATTTCAGCACTCCGATCAAAAATTGTTGATCATATGTTACCGTAAACAGGTTGCGTCGGGTGAGTGATGGTGCAAACTCAATTATATCAAATGAGGTCGGAACAAATGAAGGGTGCTTAGTTGGTGCCTGCGATATGTTAAATGTCGACCCAAGCAAGCAGATGCCCCCGACCTGCCTCGAGTTCACAAGTCCCTAATGGCTCGTTAACCATATTCACAAAGGAACGGTTGAAACGTGCGGTGCTAAGGGCAGCGATATCAGGAGAATTTAGATGCTGAAATCGCCGTTAATTAAACCAATTGCCATCGCTGTAGCAATGATAAGCGGTTCGTTTCTTGCGCTCCCCGCCCACGCAGCGCCTAACGATACGGGAGGGTTCTCCGTGGCCGTCACCGTACCGGTGATCTGTGACCTCGAAGCAACAGATTTTATTATCGATCAAACGACCAACATTATTACGGGGCAAGTGCAGGAATACTGTAACAGCTCGCGCGGTTTTCATGTCCTGGCAAATCACCGGCCTTTGCTCAGCGGAGAGCAGGTTGATCTGACCTATGGCGGTGTTGCTTCACAGCTTGCAACGAACGGATTCTCCTCGGTAGCTTTCCGGGCAGGCGCACGTTTCGGTTATGTGCCGATAACCATTCACGCAAATAATGTTGAGGGCCCCATTGCCCTCAGTTTTGCGGTTACAGCACTCTAAATATCAGACGGCAGTGACAGTAACAGTAACCCGGTCATCATAGTGTCCGGCGCGCACGCCGGTCACAGGGCCAGCCTGCGCCTGCATCGCGTGTATCTCCCCTAGCGACGACGTATGCTCGCTAAAGGTAAACTGATTGCTGCCCCCCAAATTGACGAGTTGCTGGCCCATTCGCAATTGATAAGGAATTCTGTCTCGTCCGTTTGCGTGAAGCAAATCTCCACCATTTTCGGACCTGAAGGTGACCAGATAGGGCGAAGTGCTCCAGACTCTAACCCCGAACGGATCCGATCTGCTGATTTCCGTAGAATTCAGATCTCCGAGATTGATGCGCGCAATCTCGCCAGATCCGGTAGCTCCTACGACCCGGATGCTGACAGCAGGGGGGATGTTGACATTTATAGTCAAAAGCATCGTGTCCTTCACAGCACCTGAAGGATCAATCAGATTTAACTGTATCTGTTCGCTGTGAAACCCCGATTTTATTCCCCATTCGCTTGGAACGGTCAGAATGAACGGAACATTGCGGCCGCTATTCGATTTTGGCAGGTTTGGGATGAACAGATCGCTTGCCGAAGTACCGGTAGACCCTTCTGACGGCAGTATGGACAGACTGGTCGACCCCGATCTCAACATATATTCAAGATTTTCGGAAACTGCGGATCCATTCAGCCTGGCGAACCTCACCGATGCGGAGCAGGGACTCGTACCATCATTGCGAACCCGGATCGAGAAATTCTCTCGAGAGACTTCACCAAGCCCTATTTTGATGCCGGAGACGACTATAGTTTGTGATTTGTCGACAAACTCGGGCTCGCATTCTGCGGCTAGCGCAGGAAACGCGAACAGCGTCAAACTCATCGTCAATATTGAGAGAATTCGCACATTAAACTCCTATTCGCTTTCAGCGTTCAAATCTAGTTCACCAATGCGAAATAGACCATCATTTTCTGCCGGTACAGTGATTGTAAACATTCTACCTAAGCTGTCGACTGTAACCTGATAGGATTTTCCCGGTGCCAGACCGACAATCCCGAAACGTCCAATCGAATTGGTGAAGAAGGGCATAGGCTCAAAACCCTCGTCATCCTCGGAAGTGATCTTCCCGGAAACCAGCATCACCGGAAGGCCATCGGCTAGCAGGGTACCCAAGGCGCTCACATAGCGATCATTTCCCACGATTACCTTGTATCCGCTGTGAAACGCCGGGTCGACGTAGACAACTCCATCGCCGATATCATATCCAGGTTCGAGGCTGTCGACGTCAAATTGCACACTTTGCCCAGAATAAGAGGAGAGGTCGGACTGAACCGCTGCTCCGAGAGCCCCACTCCGCGCAGAATATTCATTGTCGCTCAGACTGCGTCCTGAGATTACATTACGTCCTTTTAACGACGGATGTGGCTTCACGATTGCAAATGAATCTGAAATCGGACGCCCCACGCCAAATGCACCGTCCGCAAACGCGATCGAAGTTCCGAACTGCAATCGCGCGCGTGGTTCATCACCGATATTGCCGAGGTTGTTTCCATCGGTAAACACGGAGGCCCGCGCCTGAAAGCGATTGCCAACGTAATCAAGGCTCGCATCGGCACTTGTTTGACCCTGTGAGTCGCTAAAGCTCAAGTCATAGCCAATCGATCCCACGCCATTATCCGATCCGCGCGAAACAGTGGCGCGTGTAGTCGCAGTTCGGCTGCGATAGTCGGCATTTACACGGTGATCACCTCCGAACACATAGGAAATCCCTATACGCACACCGAAATTATCGTTGGAAAAATCATCGTCGCCATATTCAATACCCGCAGTCAGCCGGAGGCGATCATTCAGGCGGTGAATAATATCCAAATATGCAGACGTACGATCGGCGAGCCCCCCGCCGCGCCTGGAATGGTTAAGCCCGGTGCTTGCATATGTTCGTTCAGTGAAACTTTGTGTGTAGCTTGCGCTCAGGGTCAATAGGTTGAAGCTGCTAGGTATTATGTCTCCAACTGTTTGATAGTTGGCAGACTCATAATCAACTGTCAGGCTGAATTGCTTGCGATTGGAAAAGCTGTTTCCGATTCGAATTCGATAGCCTGCGCGTGCAGCAAACCCGGTACCGCCACCCCTGCTAACCGCTGCCTGAACATCAAATACGCCAGGAACGATCTGAGGGACAATTGTCATTTCTCCTGCGATAAGCTGAAGAGCTTCAGAAATCTGGGTGGCCCCGCCGAGAACGAGATTTTCCGATATTCCGCGACGATAAGAACCCGTAAAAACCGGATCATCGCTATATGATGGCTCGAAACTCAAGTTTCGCGCTATGACGCCTATGCCTGCCGTATATTCTTCTTCTCCAACCTCAAGATCAAGCGGCTCGAAGAAATAATCGAGATCAATGGTCTGTTCGCGTCCTGCAGAATCCCGAATGCGCAACTGAACATCGTTGGATCCGACTTGCAGTGGTAAATTGGCAAGATCATAACGCCCTGCGTCCAACTCGAAAGTTTGATATTGGCCGCCGTTGATCAACACGTCCACGGTAGAGCGGCTATCGAGAAAAACCTCACGCCCACCCAGTCGCGTAATCGGCTGGAATGGGTTAAAAATCTGCCGGCTTTTTTCAACCGCAACACCGCCGATAAAGGGTGTTCTTAGCAATGGAATGCTTGACAGGCGCAAATCACCGGCACTGAACCTTCGATATTGTTCTGGTTGATCATAGACCGCCCTCACACTTCGGCGGTAGAATTTATATTGGCCTTCGAACTGATCGCTCAGTGCCCCATCAACTTCCAGAACGACATTCTGGAAACGAGCTGCGCCGAAAATGAAAACCTCAGGTTTTTGGGCACCGTCGCGTTCGCTATATTCAAGGTTTGTGTTGAAGTTCATATAGGCGCTGAAATCGGCCGGCTCAGATGTGGGCAATGTTAGCTGAGAACGGTTGGGGAGAGCCTGACCCAATGTCCCTGTGGGACGATATTCCCCCTTGATGCGATCAACCACGATTTCGAGGCGAGTCTGATCGAACCGGATTTCAATCTGGGTTGCTGAAAGGTCATTTGATGTCACAAATGTTTGACCGTCCAGCGCTTCTGCTAAACGTTGCTTCCCGTCCTCATTCAATAAAGGGGCAATTTGCTGCTGCAGCGACGCCGTTTCAAACAGCGGCTCCCCGTCGGGCTTCAGTTCCAGCATCACGTCGCCCAAAACACGGCGATCATATATCAACGGGACGGAAAACGATATCCGGCGTGGTTGTGGGATAGGATCGACTTGCGCGATCTGGACCGGTGATAACTGCCAAGCCATCGCTGGCTGCCCAAAAGGCACACAGATTGCACTCGCCAGTGTGAGTTTACTGCAACGCCCCACCAATGATAACTTGCCCCCCCGAGTCATTTATGGTTCTACTTTTATTTTTATGGAATCAGGCGCAAGTTCCTCGTCCAAAGGAATGAAGAAACTTCTTACTCGTCCAGGCCCGATAACCCCTACGCCAATCTTGCGGGTCATTTCGTCGCCCTTGTAATTTTCGCTGTAGGTTTCCCCGTTTTGAGTCGTTCCAGTAATCGACCAATCGGAAAGGCCTGCCATGAAATATCCGGTTCCATCGTTCGCTAAACGAACCTGGATCCCTGATTTCTCTTCTTCCACCCTGGCTTCAATCGACCGAATGGTCGCCACCGGAGAGACACCATCCGGTACGACATTGACCAATACGTTATAATTGATAACGACCTGAACCTGTGAAGCTTCCGCTTCGATTTCGACAGGTATTTGTTGAATCGACATATAGTAGATTTCAGACTTGGCCAACTCTGGCTCGCCGACATACTGAATCCTGAAAACTTGCTGCGATTTTGATTCAACGATAGCCTGCGCAGGGAAAACCAGAAAATTTTCTTCAGCAGGAGATAGTGTCAGTTCCCCCTCTTCACTAATTTCCCCCAGCATCATTCTGACTTCGAACGGTATGTTGCGTTCGCTGTCGTTGGTCAACTCGACGCGAGCTACCGAGGCGCGGCCGGTTGGTTCCAGCTCCACAATCATTGGAGATACTCGAGCTGCTTCCGCAGTAGCGGGGCTGAATACCATCGCTAGAGCCAACGCTATTTGAAATAATATGCGAGCCATCTACTAATCCTATACTGTCAGTATATTGTTGTCGCGCCGCGTTGTCGCCGTCATGCAACCGCATTAACCAGTTGTTAGCGCCGCAACGCTAATCAAAAAGGGAGAGGCTGCACACCTCTCCCCCTTGTTGCTTTATAGATGATAATAGACCTAGATCGGGCCTACCGAAACAACAGCCGTATCCGTGTAACGACCAGCAAGTGGACGGAGCGGATTGAAAGCCTGAGTGATCGTGGTCCGAAGTACCGCGTCATCATGGAATGCATCGGTTTGATCTCTGAAACGCGTAAATACACCTTGGCCCGTGGTCAAGAATACTGGCGAAAATGCGGTGCCATCGGATGGACGCAGGGACAGGTTGTAGTGAATGGTATCAGTGAAATCCGCTGCATCCGGACCGTCGTTGACTTCTGTTGTGGTCATGCCGCCGTTTGTAGAAGTTAGCGTGATTTTTGCAGCATAGTTGCAGCTCGTCCAGATGTTCTGGAAATCATTGTCAAACGCAGTTGTTAGAAGCAAGGCTCCGGAACCAGGCGCACGCTCGATAGCAAGATTGCCAAAGTTGACATTCTGCGGATCTGCAACGCTGCATTCTGGTTGTACATTTGCGCGAATACGAAAGTTTTTCGAATCGCTGTCCGCAGCCATTGCTGGAGTCGCGGCAATTGAAGCGGTAGCGACTGCTACCATGAGTAGTTTTTTCATTTCAAATCCCCCTATTTGGATTGGCGGAATTGCCCATCCAAAGGTTATGGCGCAGCTAAGCGCCGGTTTCGTTCAAGATTCTGGTAATCTCGAACTATCCAAATCTTCCGCCTGGAAGACCAGAATATCAAATATCGCGCCAACTCGACGCAGATAAAATCTGTCTCTGGCATTTGATGAAGTTTGAATGGGGCTGAACAATGCAGCTCAGTAAGTGCATCAAGATGTCACTCACAATCTTTATAAGTCAGGTTGTCCAACAAAAAAACAGGAATCCCTACAAACAAAACCCAATTAACCTCAATCAAGTTGCCAGTTGCCATGTTCCAAAAAATTTATAATTCGAAACTCGGCAAGCGACTCGGTTTGCGACCTTGTTGAGAACCCTAGCTAATTTTAACTTAAGTTAAAAGTACATTAACCAAGATACTACCACTTTGGTTGACGCGATTATCTCGCATGCATGCGTCAATCTTTGTTGGTGACGGTGTGCCGCCCATTTTCATGGGATAGTTTTTGGCAGCTAGAAAATGATTTGGTCTGGACATATATTCATCATTAAAATTGCCACGCTCCCCGCGTTTGCCAACAGATTCTAGCTTGATACTTCGATCCGTTCCTGCGTGACTTTAAGTGCGATTGCGAACAGCCGTTCGAACGCCAACTCCCCGTCGCGACCTGCTTATTTGCGCGCCGGGCAAGGCCGGGGCGCCATAATTTTGCAAGTTCCGTAATTGGCCCGACATATGTTCGGAACCAATGTCGCATTGAGGCGTTACAGATGCGAATGCAGCTGAACAACGTATCCCCGTTCTTGACTGCATTTCGTCGGGAAGCCTGACCTGCGCCCATTACCCTCCCAATATGCGCTGTCGGGTTTCCCGGCACCCTTTCCCACGCCAGCGCATCTTTGCGTTTCATGCATAAAAAAAGGGCCAGGTCGCTATGACCCGGCCCCAGTTCTTCGGGTTTTTTGAGGTTATTTTTCCGAAGGCATTTTTACGTCAACCTCTGGAACGTCGACGGTCACTTCTTCCGTGCCCACTTCCACGTCAGCGGTTTCAATGTCGACTTCAGGCAGCTCGCCGGCATCGCCGGCTACATCGACGTCTACCGAAGGCATTTCGCCTTCATCGGTGACATTGGCTTCACATGCGGTGAGTGCCAGAGCGGCTGCTGCCACGGCTGCGATTGAAATCTTGTTCATGTTAGATGTCCTCCATTTGGTTCGAACCATTTACGATCCGTTGCAAATATGGTTCCATCTTTTGTCGAAAATTTTTTGCGCAGAGTGTTTTTTCTAGGCGGCCAGTTCCGGTACCGGAAAACGGATTCTGCACTCCAGCCCCTCAGGGCGCCAGTCGCGCACGATCTCGCCTTGCAGATTTCCCTTGACGCTATGGTCGATAAGCGATGAGCCGAAGCCGGAGCTTGGGGGGGTGTCGAGTGGCTCGGATGTGCCCTTTTCAGACCAGATCAGGATGATCTGCTCAGCTTCGTCGCCAGCTTCTATGGTCCATTGAATACGGATTCTGCCCTTGTTCGAGGACAAGGCGCCATATTTCGAAGCATTGGTCGCCAATTCATTCAACACAAGGGATAGCGATACCATGGCATTTTCCGGGATGGTGATCTCGGGGCCTTCAAAGAATATCCGGGGATAGGATTGAGTCAGATCCTGAACGAGTGCGGTCAATGACCCGGTGACAAAATTGGTGTCGAGCAATATCTGCTGCGCGCGGTTCAAGGCTCTCAGCCGGCCCTGGATCCTTTCGATATAGTCGTCGATCGAGGTTGCCGATTTCTTGGTCAGGGACATGATCGACTGCAAAGTCGCGAAGAGGTTGCGCATTCGGTGGTGCAACTCCCGGGTATGAAGCTTTAACTGTTCCTGCTGTGCGATTGATTTGGTAATGTCCACGTTGAGTCCGGTCAGGAACGGAGCACCGTTCCGCTCGACATAATCGCCATATCCATGAATCCATTTTGTCTGTCCCGAAGGGAGCACGATCCGGAACTTGGCGTCATAGCTCTGGCCTGGCAGTCCGGCGGCTGCCATGGCTTCCCTTACAGCTGCTCTGTCGTCCGGGTGAATACGTTCGAACGCAGCATTCTCGGTGACAAGATTGTCTGCAGTATCTTCGCCCCAGACCTCCGAATAGGCACCACCCCAGGCAATCTTGCCTTCCACCAGATCCAGCACAAAGCTGGCAGTGTTGCTCAGTGCCAGGGTCAGTTCTAGATTGGCGCGGTCTTCTGCCGCCTGTTTTTGTGCCTGTCTCCGCGCGCTGATCTCGCGACGCAACTCCAGCTCGCTCATCACGATATCGGCCATTGTCTGCAACTGCTCGACCTCGGGCGGGCTGAAATCGGTTCGCGCTTTCGTGTCGCCGATCCACAATGTTCCTATTACGAGGCCATTCTCGGCGACCAGAGGTGCGCCTGCGTAAAAGCAGAGATAGGGCGCTTCGAGTACAAAGGGGTTTGCACGAAAACGTTCATCCTCTGCTGCGTCCCTGACGATCAGCGCTTCTCGGCTCTGCACGATATGGCGACAGAATGATATGTTGCGCGCCGTCTGCCTCCGATCCAGCCCGACCACCGATTTGAACCATTGGCGCTTGTCATCAATCAACGAAATCGAAGCGATGGGAGCCTTGAAAATATTCGCTGCCAGTCTGGTTAACCGATCAAAAACAATTTCCGGCTCGCTGTCCATGATATCGTAGCTGTTGAGAGTAGTCAGGCGTTCAGGTTCGAGCGGATCATTCATATCCGATGGGAAATCGTCAGCGGTGGTCAGTGCCATTTCGGTTCCTGATTCTTAGAAATTACAAACACCCTACCATCTAACCATATATCGGTTCCAGCCTCTCGTGATGCTAAGAATATTTGCCCAAGAATTTTCGATTTTGTTGGAACTAAACGGATTCGATTGCGTATATTGGGCAAAATTGGAGGGTTTTATATGTCATTAGCGGATAAACTTCGACCACATCTGCCAAGTCTTCGTCGATATGCACGGGCTGTGAGCGGCAGCCAGAACAGCGGCGATTCATTTGTGAACGCCACTCTGGAAGCGATTATCGCCGATCCCGGAACGATTGCAGGCGGCGAAAACTTGAGGGTTCAATTATACAGAGCGTTCTGCAAGATCTGGGAAAGTGCCAATCTGGAAGTAGAGCGGGACGAGGGTGACACGGTCCAGCACCATCTCAGGAGAATTCCGCCTATCAGCCGGCAGATATTGCTGCTGACCTCGCTCGAAGGATTTTCGACCGAAGAGGTAGCGGAGATTCTGGATGTGGGCGCAAACTCGATCAACGGTTTGCTGGAAGACGCGATTCTGGAAATCGACAACGAGCTTCGGTCGGATGTCCTGATAATCGAGGACGAGGCTCTCATCTCGATGGAGCTCGAGCAGATTGTTACCGGCTTGGGTCACAAGGTCTGTGGTACTGCAACGACCCACAAGGGTGCCCTGGCAGCGGTAGCAAAATCAAAGCCGAACCTGGTGCTGGCGGACATTCAGCTGGCAGACGGAAGTTCCGGTATTGATGCTGTAAAAGACATTCTGTCGCAGTTTACGGTCCCGGTCATTTTTATCACCGCATTTCCAGAAAGGCTGCTGACAGGCGAGCGTCCCGAACCGACATTTTTGATTACCAAGCCGTTCCAGCCCAACGCGATCCGCGCCGCAATCAGCCAGGCGCTATTCTTTACCCCTGCAAGGCAGGATGCCTAGAATATATTGACGACAGAATAGACAAGCGATGAAACTCCAAGGGCTGCGCCGCAACAGTGGCGCGGCCTTTGGTTTGTCGAGGTTTCTCTGCAGATCGTATTGGCGGGTGGTGGCGCTGATATGGTCTCGATATGAAAACGGCGCACAGACATGGTCTGCGCGCCGTTTATAGCATTTACTTCATTTTCAGGCTGTTGCAGCGTCGACAGCTTCCAATATTTTTTCCAGCGCCGTGTCGGTTGACTGGTTTGAGCCTGCCGAGGCGTCGGTAAACCTGCCGTCATCGAGGATGCCGTGCAGAGTTGCACGGGCTCGCGAAACCCGGCTTTTCATCGTCCCGAGCGTGGTCCCGGCAATATCGGCCGCATCCTGATAGGAATGCCCGCCGGCGCCAACCAATATTATCGCTTCGCGCTGGTCATCCGACAATTCCATCAGGGCGCGCTGCAAATCAGCAAGATGCAAGGGGTCCTGTTGCGGCGCAGGCGTCGACAATATCCGTTCAGCCACTAGCTCGTCATAATTGCCCTTGAATTTATTCTGGCGCATTTGCGAGAAATATGTGTTGCGCAGAATGACGAAGGTCCACGCTCGCATCGAGCTGCCGGCCACGAAACGCTCGCGTGCTGCCCACGCCTTGAGCAAAGTGTCCTGTACCAAGTCATCGGCGGCGTCGGGGCTTCCCGAAAGACTCCGTCCGAATGCACGCAGATGGGGCAGGGTCTCTGCCAGTTCTTTTTTGAAATCCGGATCCGAAAGCGGCGCTCCCTCACTCATCAGAGCTGGAATCCGATCCGGACTCATCATCAAAATCGCCGAGCTGATCAAGCAATGCCATCATAGTGTCTGGCAAAGGTTCGTCGAGCACGTTTTGATACATGTTCTTGAGGCCGAGGCCTAGCCGGTCCTGAGCTTGCTGTGTCTCATATGTCATGCCGTTTTCACCTGTGCCCGATTCTGCAGCATTCTGGCTTGGCGACTCAGTTTTTTGCTCCTGATCGTCATCTTTGTTTTCTTCCTGGTTTGGCAAAGGAGGGCCTCATATTCTCTAATTTCATGATGACATAACCCGGCAGGGGCGGATAAGTTCCATAATATTTTCTGTCGCAAATGTCCAATTAACGGGGAACAAATATAGGCTGGCATCGTTGACCGGATATCGAAACAGTAACGGAAGGATCGATTGATGGCGGTTGAACAGGACAAGAAAGAGTCAGGCCTGAAAATGGAAGGCGAAGGCAGCCGTGAGGGATCGCGGCGCTATCAGGAAGCTCAGCATGAATTCGCGGAAAATGCCGATGTCGAGACGAAGGCGGAAGAAGCCGCGGACGCACTGGACGGCGACGAAGCTGACGAGCTGGAGCAAGCGAGGCGGGCGGCTGCGCAAGGCAGGGCAGTCAAAGGCTGATTCAAGAGAGGCGAGGGGTTCTGCTGCTATTGGGCTTGAGAGCCGAAGGACTTAAAGCTTTCAAAATGCTGTTTTGTCTCGGGTGTAACCCATTTGGATGACAACAGTTGTTCTATGGTTGTTTCCTGTTCTCTGGAGTCCGAAACAAGCAAGACGCCAGCCATTCTCCAATGCGGAAATTCGCGCTGCGAAGTCTCTCGCCGACTGAATATGACCATACCGTCGTGGCGCTTGTCGCTTTCGATCAGACGCATGCAGCTGTTTAAATTGTCACGGCTCCCCTCCAGCGTTTGCATGAAATTCAGCCCGTTGAACGCCAGTAATCCAGTCAGGTCGAGCTCCTCGTTTCGAAGGTTGGCGCTCTCGAGGATATTATGGAAATCCGAATGAGCAAGATCGGATCGCGCGGTGCTGATATAGCTAATCGATGCAATCAACCCATCTGGCATGATGCAGCAAGCCCCCCAAGTTCTTCTGGCTATCTAGATGTAATTTCGAGCCTATCCGCTTTTGGTAGAATTGACCAGCCGCAAGAAGGCAAGCTGATTGGCGGCCATATTCACAAACTCTAGCCAAGGAAAGCGCTGATTTGATCTGCTCTGCCAGTAGCTTCCCATCAAAAACAGTCAAATATTTTTCGGCAGGAAGTCCGGAATTCTGTCCTGTTGGGACCTGTTCGATATGTTCTGTCCAGATTTTTTTGGAACTGTTGCTCATCGAGCCAGTTGGTTGACTATAAATTCAAACGAACGAGGACCATATGACAAACGATAAATCTATCAGCATTCTGAATGACGTTCTGGAGACATTGCTTGATTCCAGAGATGGATATCAGAAGGCCGCTGAAGTGGCCGATCGCGACGTATTCAAACAGTTTTTCACGCGCCGGGCCGCGGCACGAAATTCGATGGTCGCCAAGACCCAGGCCGAAATCCGGCACCTTGGAGGCGAGCCTGCAGAAGAGGGGACAATTCTGGCCAAGGCCCATCGCATGTTCCTATCGATCAGCTCTGCTCTAGAGGGCAATGATGAAGCCGCAGTCGAAGCAGTCGAGGACGGCGAGGAATATCTGCGCAACAAGATGAAAGACGCTCTTGCAAATGACGAACTCGCAGCAACGGCAAAAACGCTGTTGAGCGGTTTCAATGGCGAATTGCGCGCCGACGGACGCCTGATCGATCATCTCGAAGCTTCGGTCTAGTTTTTAGCGTTCAAACGACAATCAAGAAGAAGGGAATAAATCATGGAATATGGAATTTTAGGACTTGTCATTCTGGCTCTGGATATCTGGGCATTGCTCGGGGTCTGGGGAAGCGGCGCATCAGTGGGTTCAAAACTGCTGTGGACCGCGCTTATCGTAATTCTGCCGGTCATCGGACTGATCATCTGGTATTTTGCAGGACCCAAAGGCTCCGTGAAGGCGGTCTGACCAGCTAAACGTGCGAAAGCGATTGCCCCCGATAACCATATTCATGGCTATCGGGGGTTTTCATATCCGGATCCAGAGATGCAATGACGAGAGAATGGGAGAGACGTCCTGACTGACAAGGCTACCAATAACGAGGGTCAGCCAATGGTCCTAAGCCAGCGGAGAAGTTCGGCGATCATATTGCTGCTCTCATGCGGGCTATTGCTGGCGCTTCCCTTCGTGCTGTCGGCGGGTCAGGATTTTTTCCTGCCGGTGGCAGCCGCTGTGGTCATCACAATCATTCTTGCGCCGGTAGCCAACGCTCTGCAGAAGCTGAGAATACCCAATATCATCGCATCATTCATTGCGATATTGCTTTTTGCCGGGCTTTTGACCCTGGCCATTTTCATGATCTTCCAGCCGGCACTGGATCTGTTTGAGCAACTACCGATCATCACCAATTTCGTGACCGGGAAACTGGCCGAGCCGGGTTCTCTCGCGCTACCGCTGTCGACGATCAGTGCTGGGCTTTCCGACGCTTTGCGAAGCTCTGCCGAAAAAGAGGTCATGGACCAGACATCATCAATGTTTCAGGCGGTAGCCTTCGCCACACCATTTGTAATCGGCCAGATACTGCTCGCGCTTCTGATCAGCTATCTTATGCTGGTGTCGAGGGTCAAATTTCATGAATCCTTGATCCGCGACCGCGTAACGATAAGTGCAACACGCAAGGCTGGTCTTGCCGTTCGCGAGATTTCCAGAAGTGTTTCCCATTATCTCGGGACGGTCATCGTCATCAATTTCTGCGTCGGACTGGTGGTGACTCTCGGCGCCTGGTTATTTGGTCTGGAATCACCGCTTATGTGGGGCGGGTTGGCCGCAATATTGAACTTCATACCTTATGTCGGTCCGCTGGTACTGGCGGTGCTGTTGGGAATTACCGGAGTTCTGGATGAGGGCGCTCTGGTTGCCGGGCTCCTGCCGGCTGTGGCCTATCTGGGGCTTCAGACCATTGAGGCCAATCTCATAACTCCCGCTGTGCTGGGCGAGCGGCTGTCGATCAATCCGGTAATCATCATAATAGCCGTCAGCTTTTTCTCCTGGATTTGGGGGCTGGTTGGAGCATTGCTATCGGTGCCGCTGGTAGTGATATTCCGGATCTTGCTCAATCATACCGGCACGCCCAATATAATCGGATATCTTCTCGGCGAGCCGCTGTTCGGTTCGTCGATGAGAAGAGCCGAAAAATAGCGAGGCTGTCCCTTGCGATCTGACGGTGAGTCCCTGAAATTGTCTGGATCTGTCTGTCGTCCATCAGGAACGCCTTGACCTGACCCGCCTGATCATCTGCGAAATACGACCGCTTTTTCTATTCAGGGCTGCGAAATTGTCGTCGGCACTTTGCGGATCCAGAATATCATTCTCCGCGAGCATTTTTTCCACGTCATTCAGATCGGGAAGCTGATAATCGCGCAGGGTCGTTCCCGTCGAACGGCACAGCTGGATGGTTTCTATCAACGACCCGGTGTCTTCGTACATTTTTGCTATCCGGTCGACGGTCGTACCCAGATGCTCGGCGAGCAGGTCGTTGCGCAGATTTGCGATCTGCTCCCGCACCCGACTGTTGCCGCTATCCCCCGCGTCGAGCGCCAGGTCACATTCGGTGTCGAAACCGAGCGACCGGTTGTTCATGTTAGAAGATCCCACGCGGATGATCCGGTCGTCTATGATCATCAGTTTCGCGTGGATATAGATCGGGCTGCCCGCTTCGTTCAGCGCATGGTAGACACGGAACCTTTTCTCATGATCGACTTCGATGAGCGCCTTGATCAGACGTGCCCGCTTGCTATCCATAACCGCCGGTTCCAGCCAGCCCTCGGCAGTGACGGGATTGACGATGACGATCTCGGGGCCGTCTTGTTCCTTGAGGCGTTTTGCAATCGCTACGGCGATCTTGCGGGATGCAAAATACTGGCTCTCTGCGTAAATATAGCGTTTCGCGCTGGCGATCAGGTCCAGATAAAGATTCTCGATTTCGGTAATGGACGGCCTGTCGTCGCATTCCGGCTGGGTCCGCGCAATCGCGATGTCGACATTTTCGAAATCGGCTTCTAGCTTGTCCGGCCAGCAACTATTTGCTTCCGCATCGACCATGTGGGTACCGCCGGCAACCTTCCAGCGGGAAACCGCGAATTCGGAGAGATGCTTGGCTACCGGCCCCTGCACCGCCATCGCAGCATCATGCCAAGGGCCGCCATCCTTGCCATTGGGGGGCGAGCGATGGGGCTGGTCTTCATCGTGTGAACGCGTGTCCCACCGGTCGTCGGTAATATCAATACCGCCACAAAAGGCCGTGTCTTCGTCAACGACCACAACTTTCTGGTGCTGCGCCGCGCCAACCGGATGCGTGCTGTCGAGCTTGAGATGGATGCGCGGGTGCAGGCGCCAGCGGATCAGGGTCAGCAAAGTTCTGCCGCGAAACAGTGTTTTGATTGCACCCGTATCCCAGCGCAGAATATAGATTTGCAGGTCCGGGTTTCTTGCAACCAGCCAATTGACATATTTTCCGATTTCCAGCGGACCGACAATTTGCTGTTCGGTATCATGCATCTCGACCCGGGCATCAAAATCCCAGCCCATCAGGATTACGCGATGTTTGGCCTTGGCCATTGCCCGCCGCAAATAGCGGAAATAATTTTCGGCATCGATGATGACCGAAGCTTTCTCCGCCTTATCGACTTTCCAGCAATTTCGGGATTCGTCGAAAATGTTCTTCATAAAATCGCCATCCAGAAACAAGGCCTTTCGCCTTCTGTCGCATCATGGATGCTCTTTTGCAGCCGATCTGGCGCAAAGGTCAATCTTTAAGCGTTTTCGCTGATTTCCGAGCGTTTGCGTTTTTCGAACTTGTCGACAAGATCATCGGCCAAATCGTCGCTGATGACCTTTTTCGCGATTTCGAAAACGTCATTCTCCTCTTCATCCATATGATGCTCGAGCTCGTCCTTCAGCTTTTCGAATTTCTGAATCCAGCCGCTCGATGACATGTCCATCTCGTCCAGCTCCTGGATCAGGTCGTCGGCTTCTTTATGCTCATGAACGCTGTGTCTCGCCTGCTCCTGACTCTTCCTTGCCTCGATAAGTTCGGCATAGAATGTCTGCTCTTCGGCATTGGCATGTGCGACCGCTTCCGGCTTGAATTGCTGCCAAAGCTCGTTGCGCTCTTCGCTGTTTCCTTCGGTCTTCATGATCTGCGCGGCCAGTTCGCGGTGCTTGTCATGGTCCTGCACAATTCTTTCGTAGATGTTCATCATCGTCTCCTGACACTTGTGGTATCGTTCAAATGCCCAACGCACCTGGGGAGCAAATGGTTCCCTGATCCTCTCGGTCGGGTTATTTTTTGTTTCGGCTGTCACGCAATCGGTCAGGACGGCCCGTCAATCGGACCACGACATTTCCTGCCTTTGGGAACCATCTGTTCGATTGGTCGTTGAATGGCCATGTCACAGAGCGATACCGCGGAACAGAATGACAAAAATCCTGCCGCAGATCGGACCGATCTGGCGGAGGACAGGACAGAGCGTGCGGAAGATCGCACGGAACTGGCCGAGGACAGAACGCTGATGGCCAACGAGCGCACCTTCGCCGGCTGGATCCGGACAGGGTTGGCTGCGGTTGGTATCGGTCTGGGGTTCAACGCGTTATTCGGAACTCTCGACCCATGGTGGCTTCCCCGGATGATCGCCACATTATTCATTCTTATCGGCATAGTGATTTTCTATGCGGCCCAGAGAACCGCCTGTCGCGTCTACGAGCGGCTGGATTCGCACTCGTCCGAACCTGTGGGCGGCATGAAAATCCGGATGATCACATTCATGTTCGGTGCCGCAAGCGCTTTGCTGATCGTCGGGCTTTGGTTGATGTCGATCGACAGTTGATCCGCTGGTCAATTGCGGGCGGGCAAAATTTCGTCGTCGGGTTTGTTACCGTGAAGCACCGAGATGTCGCCGGTCGCCTCCAATATGACAGCCCTCACTTCTGACAGCCGCAGGGCATTCGCCTCGCGCAATTTGGCATAAATATCGTCGCGGGTTACCCTCGTGATTTCTAGATTCTCGTCGAGGAAAATGCCGTCCTTCATCAACCAGACCGGGTCATTGGTTGCAGCCTCGACAATATGCGGCTTGGCCTTCCGCAACTTGGCAATGGCAAACTGCGAGGCGAGGAGCACGGTGATGCTACCAATATTCTGGATAAAGGCTGGCCACGTCTCGACCGTCACCGCTCCTGCCAAAAGTGACCCTGTCGCCACGGTGACGACAAAATCAAATGCGGTCATTTTCGAAAAGGATCGGAGACCGACAATTTTGACCGTGAGCATCACCCACAGCAGCGCGATAGGGGCCAGAATGATAATGCGCAAGGCAATATCGACCTGCATATCGTCGCTAAACATGGGTTATGCTCTCTTTTTGATCAACTGGTTCAAGAAGGATTGTGTGCCGAGACGGGGTCATTGACGCTATTGGAGCCATCTTGCTTTTTCTCTGATCGTTCCTGCATCTTCTTCATAACCGTGCGGACAGCGACCGAAACTGCGGCGGCGGTGAGTGTTCTCCAAAAATATTTCATGATCTTCTCCATAATATCGCAACGGCGGATGCCGCGGTGCGTGTGATGTCATTCACTTACGCAGCACCGGGGAAACAGTTCCGATCTGTCGGCGTGCGATAACGGAGTCATCATTATTGGTGGGCCGGATTTAGGCCCGGCGCACTTCCCTTATCTGAGTTCCACAGCCCGTTCATAGGCAGCCTGCAGCGTTTCGCCGATCAGGGCCGAATATTTGCCCGTTCCGTTCAGCGCGTCGAGACCGGCTGCGGTGGTTCCGCCCTTGCTGGTTACATTATTGCGCAAATCTTTAAGCGACAGGTCGGATTCTTGAGCCAGTTCCAATGTCCCCCGGACGGTTCCGAGTACCAGTTTCTTGGCGTCCTCTTCGCTGAAGCCCAGTTCTTGAGCCGCCTCGACATATGCGCGGAGCATTTCGAAAACATATCCGGGGCCGCTGCCCGCTACGGCGGTCAGACGATCGAGCATGTCCTCGCTGTCCACCCATACGATTGTTCCGGAACAGAGAGCGAGTTCTTCTATTTCGCAAGATGCCGTTTCTGGGACCTCGCCGTGCGCATAGAGGCCGCTTACGCCCTTGCTGATCAGGGCAGGGAGGTTGGGCATGATCCGGATGACCGAGCGGCCCGGTGCATGGCCGGCCAGCTTTTCGGCCGAATAGCCGGCTGCGATTGAGCTGATTACACCATCCGGACTCAATCGGGGCAAATATTCAGGCAGAACCTGATCAATAAGCTGTGGCTTGAGCGCGACGATAAGATAGTCGAATATCTGGTCGCCCAGCTGCTCGACTGAATCCACTTGAGATACGCCTTCCGGCAGATCAGGTTTGGCCGGGTCTGCCACGGTAAATTTATGCGCGGTGTTGGCCGCCCAGGCCTTGAGCAGCGCGCCGCCCATATTTCCGCATCCGAGGAGTAATATATTTTTCAAATCATTCTCTTATTGTTGGTTATCAGGATGTTTCTTGATGTCCTTAGTATTCAAAGCAGGCATGTCAACAAATGCCTATCTTAACGGCTTTCCCGGAAAACTATATATTTTGATCACTAAATTATTGCGTCGTTCCGGTTCCATCCCTACCTCCATAGCATCATAACAAGGGCACCGCATCAAATGGTACAAGGCAAAACAATAGTTGTGAAAGTTGGCTCCAGCCTGCTGGCAAATGAAGAACGGCTGACGCCGCGCTGGGCTTTCATGCATAATCTGTTGGAAGACCTCGCCCGGTTGCGGGAAAGCGGGGCGAAGGTCATATTATGTTCGTCCGGGTCGGTCGCGCTGGGTATGAATATGATCGGCCAGCGACCCGAGACCGCAGGTTTGCGCGACAAGCAAGCGGCAGCGGCTTGTGGCATGCCCTTGTTGCTCAATGCCTATAAGCAAGTTGCTCACGAATATAGTTTCGAGATCGCCCAGGTCCTGGTGACCTTGCGGGACCTTGAAGATCGCAAACGGTTCCTCAACACCAAGAACACGGTTGATCGGCTGCTTGATGCCAATATCATGCCGATCATTAACGAGAATGACACGATCACCACTGAAGAAATCCGGGTCGGCGACAATGACCGGTTGTCTGCAAAGATCGCGCAGATGCTGCAAGCGGACGAACTGATCATTCTCACCCAGGTTGACGGTCTGTTCGACAAGGACCCCTCGGAGCCAGACGCCCGGCTGGTCGAGGAAGTAACCGACGTGTCACCCTATCTCGCGGTGACCGAAGGTGTGAGCAGCCTGGGAAGCGGTGGGATGCTGACGAAAATACAGGCGGCCCATATGGCGCAAAATGCCGGGTGCGAAACGCGCATCGCTCACGGCGAATATGAGCATCCGGTGACTTCCATCCTGAACAACGAGAGACGCCATACAAAGATTTTTGCCAACGAGCGGCCTGAATCTGCTTGGGCCAACTGGTTGTCGGATCGCCTGCAAATGGCGGGAAGTATTGTGGTAAACGAGACGACCGCCGAAGCTTTCAAATCCGGTCGGCGGAATATTGGTCGGGAGGACGTGCTTTCCATTCACGGGCCATATGTCAAAGGCGATGTCATTCATATTTATGGCGAATCCGGTGACGAATTGGCGAGAGGCCTGACAAATTTCTCGTCCGACGAAACCATGGCTCTGGCCCGGAACCCGACATTGTCAGCGATGCAGTTGCTAGGCTACAAGACGCTCGGCACGCTGATCACCGACAAGAATATGGTCGTACTCGATGACCGGCACCTGACCTGGGACTTGCCGTCAGATGAAGTCATGACCGAAGTCGCCTCCGACGTGTCGACCTAGGGCTGGATTTCGCCGACCTCAAGAATCGGCGCGGAATCAAGCCGGTTCGCGTCCATCATTACCGCGATCCGCTGAACCGAAGAGATGAGCAGATTCTGCTCCCAGGGTTCCAGCTTCGATAATGAAATCAGAAAATCTTCCTGCAGCATCTCGGGAGCATTTTCGACGCAGTCCCGTCCTTTTTCGGTCAATACTATGTCTACCGAGCGCTTGTCATCTTCGCTTTTCTCACGGGTGACCATTTCGGACTTTTCCAGCCGGTCGACGATAGACGTCACCGTGGCATGGGACAGATGTACCGATTTGGCGATGACCGATGGCTTTGCCCGTCCGTCCTTTTCCAGTTCTTTCAACAGCAGCAGCTGCGGGGTCGTCTGGCCGGTGTCTTTCTCCAGTTTTTTCGAGTGTAGATCGATCGCCCGGTTAATCTGGCGCAAGGCAACCAAAAGTGCATTTGAATTTGACATGACTGCCCTGATACAGACTTTCGGTGTCAATGGCGCAGGTAAATATAGATAAATCAAGCCAGAACTCTCGCTAGCCTAATCTTGATGTTCATGATCCAGTGATCGGTAAATTGCGCTGAAGATCCAGAATAATAGTCGAAGGATCAAATCCGGCTTCGCGGATTTCCGGATCAGGTGTGGCGGTTGTGCACGAGGATGAACGACAGATTATCTCTGGCGCCGCGGTTGATGACGGCTTCCACCA
>TARA_R110002096_G_scaffold124002_5_pt1 | contig 28919 bp, 28 predicted proteins | sample TARA_R110002096 | Tara Oceans TARA_R110002096 (sample SAMEA4397295) | marine metagenome | biome: Polar Biome; feature: [DCM] deep chlorophyll maximum layer (ENVO:01000326); material: water (ENVO:00002006), including particulate matter (ENVO:01000060) such as... | depth 35 m
TTGCAGGCACTGGGCGCAGTGCTGGCCAGCCACCCGCAAATCGTCATCGCCGCTGACGATATTTACGAACACATCTATTGGGCAGACGAACCGTTCATCAGCTTTGCCGCAGCCTGCCCGGACCTGTTTGACCGCACGGTCACGATCAATGGTGTCTCCAAGGCCTATGCGATGACAGGATGGCGCATTGGATACGCCGCCGGCCCGACAGCGCTGATAGCGGCCATGAAAACCATTCAGAGCCAGAGCACCTCGAACCCCTGCAGTATTTCCCAGGCGGCGGCCGAAGCTGCCCTGCTGGGTGACCAGGCTCCGGTCTACCACATGGTGGATGCTTACCGGAAACGTCATGATTTTATCGTATCTGCGCTGAACGATATCGAAGGGCTGCAGTGCCGCCGCGGTGAAGGGACGTTTTACGCGTTTCCGCGCGTGACTGGCGCGATTGAGGCACGTGGGATCGCCAATGACACTGAACTGGTCGAACGCCTGATCAATGACGCCGATGTCGCCTGTGTGCCCGGCTCGGCATTCGGCGCGAGCGGCTACATGAGGCTGTCTTTCGCCTGCTCGATGCAGACGCTGGAAGACGCAGTCGAGCGAATAAAACGCGTCCTGGTGGCTTGACTTCGGTCCGTCGCTGAACCAAAATCCCGGCCCGCACCTAAAGGTGTCGACCTATTCCCCGATAGCTCAGTTGGTAGAGCGATTGACTGTTAATCAATTGGTCCCTGGTTCGAGTCCGGGTCGGGGAGCCACATTCGAGAAAGCCCGCTTTGCAGCGGGCTTTTTTTTGCTCACAAAATCGTATTTTTGACGATCTCGCCGCCTTTCATGATCAATGCCAGGTTATTGTCCGGATCACGCAGGACGGAAATGTCGTGCAGCGGTTCGCCATTGATCAGCAGAATATCCGCGACCCAGCCTTCCCGGATCTCGCCGAAATTGCCGTGGCGATTCAACTTTCCCGACATACGAATCACTTTTGCACTTTCCGATGTCGCCTGGGCGAGGACTTCGGCTGGCGACCAGTACAAGGCTCTTTCAGTAAATTCCCGCGTCAGCATCGGGTACATGCCACTAATCAGATCGGTCGAAAATCCTGTCGTAATGTCGTGTTTCTTGATTAACGCGATCAGGTTTTCCTGCCCTTCGAGCACCACGGCAAGCTTGTCGAGATTGGTCTGAGATATGCCGGGCAGATCTGTCAATGCCCTGAATACGACCAGCTGCGTGCTGATGACAACGTCGTTCTTTTTGACAAAGGCAGCGGTCGCATCGTCAATCAGAAGGCCATGTTCAATACACCGTACGCCATTGTTCACCAGTCGGCGCACTGCCTCGCTGGTGTACGCATGAGCCAATACGTAGGTGCCGAAGTCGCTGGCCGCCTGCACTGCCGCGCGTATCTCGGCTGGTGATGGCTGCAGAGAGTGGATCGGATCGAATTCCGACATCACCCCACCGCCGCCCATAATCTTGATCTGTGTCGCACCGAAACGCAGGTTTTCACGCGCAGCGGCCAGATGTTGATCAACGCCGTCCACGATTACGCTTTGATCCGAGTAAATGTAAGGGCTCCCTCCCCCGAGCGTCGGATTAGGCGCGCTCGAGTGCCGCCAGTCTCCATGACCAGCGGTCTGTGACAGGATCGCTCCAGACGGAAATACCCGCGGTCCATAGACGGTACCCAGATCAATCGCCCTGGCCAGGTCCGGGTGTGTTCCGCCAGCATCGCGGACGGTCGTGAATCCACTATCCAGATAATGACGGGCAACGTCATTCGCAACGGCACCCGCGACGGTACCGTGCGCATCCGATTGGTTATACGGGAGGTGCATCGTAATGTGAGCATGCAGGTCAATGAAACCGGGCGTCAGTACCCGATTGCCGCCATCGATGACCAGGGAATCTGCTGGCGCTTCGATCGTCGCCGTTGAGACGTCACTGATTATCCCGTCCACGACCAGAACATGGCCTGGCATCAGCGAAGCATCGACGCCGTTAAATATTCGTACGTTCTCGATGAGAATGCTGTCTGCCATTGCTGGCACTAAAAAACAGAACAAACCTGACAGCACGATTAAACGTTTCATATTTTTCCCCTCATAAGTTCGAGCGCTGCTGCTGCAACTGCACGTGTTCTTTGCGATGGAACATCACGTCGAGCGCGATCTTCAAGCCCAGCAGTAATAGCAGGCCTGCTATTGGCTCATCCAGACCAGTCAAAAGAAAGCCACCCAGAATCAGCGCGACATGTGTAATCGCCATGCGCTTGTACGGCATGCTCATCGCACCCATCGGCCGCAATCCTTCGTACTCGTGCTGCCCGAGAAAATTCTGTATGAATGACCATGCATGCGAAACAAACAAGGCCGCAATTGCGATCCATGTCCAGCGATCAAGGGACATGACAACCTCGTTCACTGACATATCGTTGCCGAACAACGAAATCAGGACCATCAGGTGACCGAACATGAAGCCGCCATAGTGAACGCTGAAAAATGCGGCCAGAAACAATCCACCAAGTATGTGTGCACCTCGTCCGGCGATCGCCGTACGCAGAATGCCAAATACGCCGATCGCAACGTTCTCGCACCAGAACAGAAACAGGATCGCAAACACATCCCATTGCCAGACCAGTACGCCGAAAACCGGTACCAGGTTGGCCGCAATCAGAACCGCAATGGAAATGCGGCTGTTCACTCGCTCGCCGCGATCTCGATTACAACGTTCCACATGTATTTAACCAGCTCGATAAAGGCTTCTTCCTCGATGCGTTCGTTGTCACCGTGCGCACCGAAACCGCTGTTGATTTCCTCAATCGAACGAGCCGGCCCGATGCCATAGGCCTGCATGCCACGCGCCCGGACTTGCGCCATATCGGTAGCGCCAGTCGCCATGATCGGCAGAACGGTTGCATCGGGATACATGCGGGTAGCGACCCGTTCCAGTGTCTGGAACATCTCGTTGTCGAGACCGGACGGCGGAGCCGCTGGACGGTAGATTCGTTCCGGCACGATTTCAACACGAGGATCGTCAATGACGGCCGCGAGTTGCGCGTAGAACTCATCGACATTTTCGTCCGGGAGCATGCGTATATCGAGCATCGCACTGGCTTCTGACGGAATGACATTCTTGCGGAAACCCGCGTCCATTACCGTTGGCGCGACCGAGGTGCGCGAAATCGAATAGTGGTAGGGAAAATTCTCCAGGAAATGTTGTTGTATCGCAGCAAGCCTTTCCGGATCCTCGACATTGCTGTATCGATCGGCGTCGTCCGGTTCGGAAATCTCGGCAAGCCGCTCGAAATAGGTCCGCGTCGTGTCATTGAAACGTACGTCGGTCTGCCAGGCACCGGCCCTGGCAACGGCTTGCGCCAGAATCAGCACAGCATTTTCCTGCGTTGGCCGTGAACCGTGCCCCGGTGTTCCGCGTGCAATCAGCGTCACTCTGCGCGGCATCTTTTCAGTTGTCTGGATGCCAACCGTTTGCAGCGTGTCTTCGACAATGACGTTTTGCCCACCTTCCGCGAGACAATACTCGGCATCAATGACATCGAAGTGCTTCTCAACCATGAAGTTAATACCGACTTCCGGCGTGCCCTCTTCGCCAGATTCCGCCAGTAAGATGACATCCCGGTCGAGTTCAATGTCATAGCGTTTGAGTAACTTGATGACCATCAATGCCGCCGCAAGATTGTCTTTGTCATCGAGCGTGCCACGGCCATAAATAAAGCCGTCCTGGCGCAATCCACTAAACGGATCCGCATACCATTTTTCAGGTTGCACACCGACCACATCGGTATGCCCCATCATCAGGATTGGCCGCTTGCTGCCATTGCCATTAATCCGGGCAACGAGATTTGCGCGAGATTCTTCCAGTGCATAGCGCTGCGATTCGATCCCGGCAACTGCCAGCACGTCTTCGAGGTACTCGACCACCTCGGTTTCATTGCCCGGCGGGTTGCTGGTATCGATTTGGACAAGGTCAACCAGATGTCCCACCGACTCGGCGCCGACCTCATCCCAGTCGATCAGGTAGTCCTGGTCGGCATTGGCGGCAAGCGCGGCAAAGAGCAGAAATACGATATAAAACAATCTCATAGCTAGCCTGTTCGGTAATTGTAATTATCGGGAGCCTGATAGTAGCTTAATTTGCATTGCCACATGGAATGTCGACTGCGCTAAGATCAATGTTACAACTGCCGGCAAAATACAACTTATAAATACCGGCTAAGGGGGATCAATGGACAAGAAATTTGTGATTTCGACCGTCGTCGTTTTCGTCGTCTGGATGCTGGGCGGATTCGCCGTACACGGGTTCTGGCTGGATTCTTATTACGCCACCATGCCCAACATCATGCGCTCGCTGGATGACCAGAACGCTTATTTTCACTGGATGATTATCGCGCACGTGCTGATGGCAATCAGTTTTGTCTGGATTTACCAACGCGGACGCGAGGACAAACCCTGGTTGCAGCAGGGACTTCGATTTGGTGCAGCCGTCGCATTGCTGGCACCGATCCCGACATTCATGATCTTTTATTCCGTGCAGCAGACGCCTGCGGCGCTCGCGCTCAGGCAGGCCATCGGCGACGCGATAGTCGTGGTCATTCTCGGCTTGATCGTTGCCTTCCTGAACAGGAAGCCGGCCTGACGCACTTACTCCGAAAGTACCTTGCCAAGGTGCTGTCGAAACCGCTCGCCGGTATCCGGGTGCTGCAGGCCATAGGCCACTGTCGCTTTTAAATAGCCCAGCTTGCTGCCACAGTCGTAGCGTACGCCGTCAAATGAATAGGCATAGACCGGGCTTTCGTCCAGCAGTGCCGCTATGCCGTCGGTCAACTGGATTTCGCCGCCGGCGCCCTTGCCGATATTTTCGAGCTTGTCGAAAATACTGCCGGTAAGCAGATAACGGCCAACGACCGCCGAATTTGACGGCGCATCGGCCGGCTGCGGTTTTTCGACAATTTGCCGGATCCGGTTGCGATCGCCCTCGTCAATTGCAACGATTCCGTAGCTGGACGTATCTTCGCGTGGCACGGTCTCCACCGCCACGACACTGCCGCCGTGCTCGCTGAATTCGCTGGCCATCTGCGAGAGGCAGCCCGGTGAACCGGCAATCAGATCATCCGCAAGGTGAATAAAGAAAGGCTCATCGCCGACTGCCGGCCTGGCGCACAGGATGGCGTGGCCAAGACCCAGCGGCTTACCCTGGCGGATATAAATACAGGAAACACCACTTGGAACAATGTCCTGAATAGAACGCAGTAACGCATCCTTGCCGGATTCCATCAGTGCCTGTTCAAGTTCCGGGTCCGTGTCGAAATGATCCTCAATCGCACGTTTGGAACTTCCGGTGACAAAAACCAGCTTCGTTGCACCGGCATCAATTGCCTCCTCAACCGCATACTGGATGAGCGGCTTGTCAACGACAGGCAACATCTCTTTCGGACTTGCCTTGGTTGCTGGCAAGAACCGTGTACCACGACCGGCGACCGGAAATACTGCTGCCCTGACTTTTTGCGACACGAATCTACTCCACACTTAAGACAGCGTGCATCATAGCCAAACTGCTTGCGCGCGTCTTGAACCGTGTCACGTCCCGACGTGCGAGAACGGCCGCACCGAAGCGGTGCGACCGTTTGACTCGCCACTACTTCTTCTTGCCCGATACCCGAATGTCGTCGCGGTTTTTCTCCACGATCTTCTCCCCCACGCCTTTGACGAGGGACAGGTCGTCCACACTGCGAAACGGACCGTGTTTTTTGCGGTATTCGACAATTGCTTTCGCCTTGGCAAGGCCTATTCCGTTCAGCTCAGCCGAAATGGTTTCGGCATCGGCCGTGTTGATATCGACCTGCCCGGCGATTGCCGCGCACGACAGCGATAACAAAGCCACAACTGCGGCGAGAGGAAGGAATTTCATTGGCTGCTCCTGGAATTGAATGGAGCACGCAGCATAAGGACCCGGAAAAAGGCACGCTGCAAGCAAAAACGGGGTGATCGTGCGGAAATGGATTAGCGGTTGGTGATGCTGTGCTGCAGGACCGTATCGAATTGCACTCGTGATGCAGGCCGCTGTGTTTCCCAGTTGCGGCAACTCGGGCACTGCCAAAGCAGTCGCTGGCTGGAGAATCCGCACTCCTGGCACTGGTATCGAGGCGTCGTCCGCGCCAATTTTGACAATGCGCCCCGCACCTTGGCGAGTGCAGCCTGTTTTGACTCGCCGTCGTCGCTGGATAATTGCTGCAAATCGACGAATTCGCTCAGCGTCGGCTCGTTCAACATGTACTCTTCGACGCACGCATCAATGACCGGAACGCCGCCAATATCATTGACGATTGCCGTGTATGCGACCAGCGATGTCATATCCGGATTTTTTTTCAGCATACCCTGAAGCGCATTTTCCAGCTCCTTCATAGCCCCTTCCCGCTCGTAGATCGCCACGATTTCGGGCAGCGCTTCCGCGATCAGGTAGGTGTGCTCGTCGATGATCCTGTTGTAGAGCTTTAACGCCGTCTTGTTATCGTCCGTGTCACGGGCAATGTGTGCACGCGTCAGGGCTCCCCGTAGCGTTCGCGGGCGTCCCGACTGGGCATTCTTAATGTATTGGCGTGCCGCGGCAAAATCATTCTTTTCGGCCGCGGCTTCGGCCAGTTCGCAATGATAATGCGCAATTTGCAGAGCCAGCGAGCGCCCCCCGAGCACCTCCAGTCGCTGACCAGCATCGATGGCCTTCTCCCACTCCCGTTCCTGCTCGTAAATACCGCACAGAGCCTCCAGCGCCTGCACCTGGTAGCGCGAACCCTGTGCGAGACGCACAAACAGTTTCTCAGCCCGGTCCAGCAAACCCGCACCGAGGTAATCCTTCGCCAGCGAATACAGCGCCTGGTCACGCTGTTCCGATGCCAGGTCCGGTCTGGCTATGATGTTCTGGTGTATACGGATCGCCCGATCCACTTCGCCGCGACGGCGAAACAGGCTGCCCAGCGCAAAGTGTGTCTCGATCGTTTTGTCGTCGACCCTGACCATGCGCAGGAAATGCTCCAGCGCCTGATCGGTCTGCTCATTAAGCAGAAAGTTCAGACCCTTGAGGTAGTCAACGTTGAGCGGTGGCGGCGCGTCTTCAACATCGCGTTCGCCGAAGCGGCCCATAGCCCAGCCAGCCGCAGCCAGCAACAGGAACAGCCCGGCAAGCAGGAAGGTGGATTCAGTCGGCATCACTTAACGGCAGGCTTCTCAAACTGCTGACTTCATTTTCAGACATGCGCAACGAACGGCGCAACATACGTCGCTCGTTTGCAATACGAAGTGCGTACAGGCCCATGCAAATTACCCCGACCAGCCAGCCGCCGGCGAACACTGCAATAAATGCGAGTGAAATCGGCGGACTGATTTCCCAGTCCAGCAATTTGAGTGTGACATCGTCGGGATTTCCGGCGGTAAACACGATCATCCCTGAAAAAATCAGGATGATCAGTAACGCAAGGCCAATGCGTTTGAGAATAATCAATTCTTGATGGGAAAGTGACGGCTTTCGTTAACACGTTCTCGCAGGTCTTTGCCTGGCTTGAAGTGCGGGACGTATTTACCCGACAGCGCCACTGCCTCTCCTGTCTTCGGATTGCGCCCGATACGGGGCGGTCGATAGTGCAATGAGAAACTGCCAAAACCACGGATCTCAATGCGCTGACCCTTTGCGAGTGAATCGCTCATCAGATCGAGCAAGTGCTTGACTGCGAGTTCGACGTCTTTGGCAGGCAGGTGTTTTTGCTTGCGCGAGATCGCTTCAATTAGTTCTGATTTTGTCATGTTACCTTTCGCCGTACCGCTTGATAGCGTAACCCACGGATAGTAAAGGCAATAATAGCCCGGACTGGGCAGTCCGGGCTACCTTTTTTACTTATTATTTACTTCCACCTGACATCTTTTCCTTCAGAAGCTCGCCCAGCGTGGTGCCCACAGGGGCTGCGCCCGAGTCAGATTTGTAGCTGCTGACCGCTTCCTGCTCCTCGTGTACTTCCTTCGCCTTGATAGAGAGCGCAATGGTTCGGCTCTTGCGATCGACGTTGGTGAACTTGGCTTCGACTTCCTCGCCAACCTTAATCATCGTCCTCGCGTCCTCGACCCGGCCACGAGCCAGCTCGGATGCGCGCAATGAACCAAAGACGCCGTCACCCAGGTCGACTGTCGCGCCACGCGCATCAACTTCGGTGACCGTGCCCTTGACGATCGAGTTTTTCGGATGTGCCGCCAGCCAGCCAGAGAACGGATCTTTCTCTAGCTGCTTGATGCCCAGCGAGATACGCTCACGCTCGGCGTCAATGGCCAATACAGCGGCCTCGATCTCCTGACCTTTCTTGTAATTGCGCACGGCTTCTTCACCGGGGAAGTCCCAGGAAATGTCAGAGAGATGCACCAATCCGTCGATACCGCCATCCAGACCGATGAAGATGCCGAAATCGGTAATCGACTTGATCTGGCCGGAGACTTTGTCACCACGATTGAAGGTGGCAGCAAATTCGGCCCACGGATTCGACTTGCACTGCTTGACGCCGAGTGAAATGCGACGACGTTCCTCGTCGATCTCGATGACCATGACTTCAACTTCTTCACCCACCTGTACAACGCGTGACGGGTTAACGTTCTTGTTGGTCCAGTCCATTTCAGATACGTGAACAAGGCCTTCGACGCCGTCTTCGATTTCCACGAAGCAACCGTAGTCGGCAATGTTCGTCACTTTGCCGAACATGCGCGTCTGCGGCGGATATCGTCGCGCGAGATCCTGCCACGGATCCTCTCCGAGCTGCTTCATGCCGAGCGAAACACGCTGGCGTTCGCGATCGAACTTGAGGATCTTGACGTCAATTTCCTGACCTACTTCGACCACCTCGGAAGGATGCTTGACGCGCTTCCAGGCCATGTCGGTAATGTGCAGCAGACCGTCGATGCCACCGAGGTCGACGAAGGCGCCGTAATCGGTGAGGTTCTTGACGATACCCTTCGCCATATTGCCTTCCTGAAGTTCCTTCAGGAGCGCTTCGCGCTCGGCAGAGTATTCTTTCTCGACAACGGCACGTCGTGAAACAACAACGTTATTGCGGCGCTGGTCCAGCTTGATAACCTTGAATTCGAGTTCCTTACCTTCGAGGTAAGCAGGATCGCGAACCGGACGAACATCGACCAGCGAGCCCGGCAGGAACGCACGGACATTGTCGATTTCGACGGTGAAACCACCTTTAACCCGGCCATTGATAACGCCTTCAACTACAGCGCCGTCTTCAAAGGCTTTCTCAAGATCAATCCAGGTGCGCGCGCGAATTGCTTTTTCACGCGAGAGCTTGGTTTCACCGAAGCCGTCTTCAACGGCATCCAATGCAACTTCGACTGTATCGCCAACTGCGATACCGCCGTCTTCGCCCTTGTCGTTCTTAAATTGTTCTTTGGGGATTACAGCCTCTGACTTGAGGCCTGCACTGACGATGACAACATCGTCATTAATTGCCACGATCGTACCGGTAATAATGGAACCGGGTTTTATCTGTTGACTGGCAAAACTTTCTTCAAATAATTCAGCAAAACTTTCAGACATGTTAGAAATCCAAGGAAACTTGTCGTTTCCACCCATTCGCCAGACTGCATCCATACTGCCGACGTCAAATACAAAAAAAGGAGCGAACATCCTGTCCGATCCTGTCCATTTACCTATCGAGAGAGTTTAGAGTTCGGCGACCCAGTCCAGTACAGTTTGCGTCACTGCCTCAATGGACTTACCCGACGAGTCCAGAATCCTGGCGTCCCCGGCGGGTCGTAACGGGGCAACCGATCGCTCGGAATCCCGCTGGTCACGGACCTCTATGTCCCGTGAAAGGGCGGCAAGGCTAACATCCATACCCTTGTCTTTCAACTGCTTATGGCGCCTTCTCGCGCGCTCTTCGGCGCTGGCGGTCAGGAAGATCTTGAGCGCAGCGGCCGGAAATACCTGGGTACCCATATCGCGACCGTCCGCGACCAGTCCCGGCGCCACCTGGAAAGCCCGCTGCCGCTCAAGCAGTGCCTCGCGCACGGCCGGAATCGCGGCGACTTTGGAGGCATTGGTCCCTGTGGATTCGCGCCGCACCTGGCGGGTAACGTCCCGCCCGGACAGGGAAATGCGCTCGGAGCCATCGTCATTACTGTCAAATTCGACATCCAGGTGCCGCGCCAGCCTGGCGAGTTCAGGAGCATTGTCGAGCGCAATGTCCGCATTTGCGGCCGAAATGGCCGTCAGCCGGTATAGCGCGCCGCTATCCAGCAGGTGATAGCCAAGCGCTTCGGCTACGCGGCGCGCGATGGTGCCTTTACCGGCGCCGCTGGGCCCATCAATGGTAATAACCGGGACTGTCATCTACGGTGCGTCCGCTAGCGAAATATCGGCTCCAATATCTGTCATTAGTGCCTGGAATCCCGGGAATGAAGTATCAACCGCCGCGACGTCATCGATGACAACCCCGGATGACGCGACGGTTCCGGCAACTGCCAGCGACATGGCCACCCGATGATCGCCAAAACTCTGTACACGGCCGCCCTGGAACTGACCACCGTGAACCACGGCGCCGTCATCGGTTTCATCAACCCGGATACCGAGATTGCGCATGCCCTCCGCCATCGCGGCTATGCGATCACTTTCTTTGACTCGCAGTTCGCCAATGCCGCTAAACCGGGTTTGTCCTTCCGCGGCCGCAGCGGCAACGAACAACACCGGAAACTCATCGATGGCCAACGATACCAGCTGCGGGTCTACATCACCGCCCACCAGTCGGGATGCCCGCACCCGAATGTCAGCAACCGGTTCTTCACCGAGCATGCGCTGATTCTCCAACGTCAAATTCGCACCCATGGCACGCAATATATCAAGCACGCCCGTGCGCGTGGGATTGACACCGACGCTACTGATCTTGATATCTGCATCGGCGGACAGAATCGCCGCCAACATGACAAAAGCCGCCGAGGACAGGTCGGCCGGAACCGAAACATGAACGCCGTGCAAATCCTCGCCGCCCCGGACGCTGATCGATTCTCCCTGGGAAATGACTGACACCCCCATGGTGCGCAACATCCGCTCTGTATGATCCCGCGTCACCGCCGGTTCCGTGACCGTGGTTTGACCTTCGGCGTAGAGGCCGGCCAGCAGGACGGCTGATTTCACCTGGGCACTTGCCATCGGCATACGATAGTCGATCGCGGTCAGCGTCCGCGAGCCGCGAATCCTTAGCGGCGGCTTACCTGAAGAACTCTCGATTACCGCACCCATTGAGCCAAGTGGCTTGATGATGCGCCCCATCGGGCGGCTGCTCAGTGAGTCATCACCTGTCAATACGCAGTCAAATGCCTGGCCACACAGCAATCCGGCCATCAACCGCATGGCGGTGCCGGAATTGCCGAGGTCCAGGGCCGACGCCGGTGCCCGCAGGCCGTCCCTGCCAACACCGTTGACACTGATTTCTGTGTCGTTCGCGTGTTCAATAGTCACACCCAGCGCGCGCATCGCATCGAGCGTCGCGAGGCAGTCTTCGCCTGCCAGAAATCCATCAATCGTCGTCTGACCGCTGGCAATACTGCCGAGCATCAATGCGCGGTGCGAAATGGATTTGTCGCCGGGCACCGTGACTACGGCATCCTTGATTCGCGACGGCGATACAGTAAAACGCATTATGTGCGGCGCTTCAGGAAAGCGCCTTCGGGTACGCACCAAGAATCCGAAACAGCGAGCTGTTCGACTCGAGTGTCGCCAGTGCGTCTGACAGCGGCGCCTCCTCCGCATGTCCCTCGATATCAATGAAGAACACGTAGTCCCAATTCTTGCGACGTGACGGACGCGACTCAATACGCGTCATGTTGATGCCATGTTCAGCGAACGGCTGCAGCAGGTTGTGCAGCACGCCAGCGCCACCGAGTGTGTTTTGCGTCGACACAAGAACCGTGGTCTTGTCATCGCCACTGGAAGACAGCAGTTTGCGGCCAATCACCAGGAATCGTGTCGCGTTGTCGGGTCGGTCTTCAATATTGTTGACCATTATCTTCAGGTCATACACGTCGGCTGCCACATCGGGACCGATTGCCGCGGTACCATCCTCATCTCGAGCACGCCGCGCGCCAGCCGCGTTGCTGGACATCCCGATCAATTCGACTTGTGGCAAGTATTCACGCAGCCAGCCGCGGCACTGGGCCAGTGACTGCTCGTGCGCACAAATGCGCTCGATATTTTCGAGACCGCTGATACGACTCATCAGGTGCTGTTCGATTTTTAATTCGATTTCGCCAGCGATCTTGAGTGGCGATGTCAGGAACATGTCGAGCGTGTTATTGACCGAGCCTTCCGTGGAATTCTCGATCGGAACGACGCCAAAGTCTGCGGCACCGGACTCGACTTCCTGGAAAACCTCGTCGATCGAATGGAATGGCAGTGCTCGTACGGAGTGGCCAAAGTGCTTGAACACAGCCGTTTGCGTAAACGTCCCTTCCGGTCCAAGAAAACCGATTTTCAAGGGTTCTTGCTGTGCCAGGCACGCCGACATGATCTCGCGAAACAGGCGCAGCATTTCGTCGTCGCGCATCGGGCCGTCGTTTCTGTCCAGCACATTGCGCAGGACTTCCGCTTCGCGTTCCGGGCGGTAATAGTCGACCGCGGAGCCGAGTTCGCCTTTCGCCACGCCGACCTGTTGCGCGATCGTTGCACGCTCATTGATCAGCGCCTGCAGGCGCTCGTCAATATCGTTGATGCGCTTGCGGATTTTTGCAAGGTCCTGGCTGCCAGCCTTTTTGCCTTTGTCTGCCATGCGTATCGGGTTCGAAAGTCTATTGGAATCCCGAACTTATACAGGCTTGCCTAGATTTCGCAACGTCAGGACGCCTTCTATCGAACCGATCTCTTTAATGAGCTCGGCCGATGGCTCTCCGTTTACGTCGACAATTGTATAAGCGAGATCGCCAACTGACTTGTTCAGCAGGTCCTCAATGTTCAGGCCGGCGTTGGCAATGCAGGTCGATACCTGCCCAACCATGTTCGGTACATTTGCATTGGCCAGCGTAATCCGCCACGAATCCAGGCGCGGCAGACGAGCCTCCGGAAAGTTTACAGAGTAACGAATGTTGCCATTCTCAAGGTAGTCCTTGACGTTCTCGGCAACCATGACCGCACAATTTTCCTCTGCCTCGGCAGTTGAAGCACCAAGGTGCGGCAACGCCAGTACTTTCGGGTGGCCGATCAGTTCCGGTGTCGGAAAGTCGCAAACAAACGCGTGCAATTTGCCGCTGTCCAGGGCAGCAATCACAGCCGCATTGTCAACGACACCACCACGCGCAAAGTTGACAATGACTGCGCCGTCATTCAACAACTCGATGCGCTTTGCATCAACAATATTGCGCGTCGCATCAATCAGCGGAACATGCAGCGAGACAAAATCGGCCCCTTTGAACAAGGTTTCCAGTGATTCCGCGTGCTCGACACCGGATGACAATTGCCAGGCATTGCGTACCGTGATTGCAGGGTCAAAACCCACCACGTTCATGCCCAGTGCCAACGACGAATTTGCGACCTCAACACCAATTGCGCCCAGACCGACTACTGCGAGCGTGCGGCCCGGTAATTCAAATCCGACAAACTGCTTCTTGCCCGCTTCGACCGCCTTGTTCAAAGCGTCGCCCGTCTCTTTGAGGCCTGCGACATACTCGCCGGCTTTGTACAGGTTGCGTGCACCTATCAACATGCCGGCTATGGCGAGTTCTTTAACGGCATTGGCGTTAGCGCCCGGAGCGTTAAAGACCGGTACACCGCGCTTGCTCATTTCGTCTATCGGAATATTGTTGGTTCCGGCGCCGGCCCTGCCGATCGCCGCGACGCTCTCCGTAAGCAATTGCATGTCGTGCAGGTTTTGCGACCGCAGCAATATGGCGTCTGGATTTTCAATATCGGAGCCAACCTCGAAGCGTTCTGCTGGCAGACGCTCCAGTCCTTTGGCGGCGATGTTATTCAGTGTCAATACTTTGTACATGTGTGCTATCCGTGCCTTTGTTCGAAATCGGCCATGAACGAAACAAGTGCATCAACTGCCTCTTCCGTCACAGCATTGTAAATTGACGCGCGCATACCGCCGACAGAGCGATGCCCCTTGAGGTTGGTGAGACCCGCTGCACGACTTTCTTCCAGGAAGACCCCATCGCGCTCGCTATCGGCGAGAATGAATGGAATGTTCATCCACGATCGGCAGTCCTTGTCGACCGGGTTCGAATAGAAATCCGAGCCGTCAATAGCGGCATAGAGTTTGTCTGACTTACGCTTGTTCACAACGGCCATTTGCTCGACGCCGCCCTGCTTCAATAACCACTGAAAGACCAGGTCTGCGACGTACCATGCAAACGTAGGTGGCGTATTGGTCATCGAATCCGAATCAGCGTAGGCCTTCCAGTTCATCAGGTGTGGATTGTTCGGGCGGGCACGGTCCAGCAGATCGTTGCGGACGATGACCAGCGTAATACCTGCAGGCCCGATGTTTTTCTGCGCACCGGCATAGATAACACCAAATTGGCTAACATCGACAGGACGCGAAAGAATCGTGCTCGACATGTCCGCGACCAGCGGCACATCGCCGCCCGGCACGAAATGAAATTCGACGCCAGCAATCGTTTCATTTGGAACGTAATGAAGATAAGCCGCGTTCGCGTTACGCTTCCAGGATGCCTCATCCGGAATATAGGTGAAGTTCTTGTCCGAGGCATCGGCCACTACCTCCGCCTTGCATTGCTTGGCCGCCTCACCGAAGGCTTTTTTGCCCCAGCTTCCAGTGACCACATAGTCAGCGCAATCGTCAGGGCCGGCAAGGTTCAGCGGCGTCATCGCCATCTGCAGCGTTGCACCGCCCTGCGGGAACAACACACTGTAATCGTCGGGAACGGCAAGCAATTTGCGTAGATTCTGTTCGGCTCTTGCAGCCAGTTCGACAAATTCTTTCGACCGATGGCTGCACTCCATCACTGTCATACCGGTGCCTTGCCAATCCGGTATATCGTTCTGAATCTGTTGCAATACTTCAAGCGGGAGAGCGGCCGGTCCGGCACTAAAATTAAAAACGCGCGACATGTCGCTGAGGTCCTTCAGGTAAGAATGAATACGGTGGGGGCAATTATAGGTCGCGTATTGTTACGGTTTAACTCAGTAATTGCACTACTTTATCTGGCGATATGTTCATTTCTGCAACGAATATCACGCACTCAATCGGTGCATTACTCTTCGTCCTCGCCATCGATCGCCTCGATCCGGGCCAGACCGACAAGACGTTGCCCCGATTCCACCCGGATAAGGCGCACACCTTGCGTATTGCGGCCCATAATGGAGATGTCATCAACCCCGGTGCGTACCAGCGTCCCGTTTGAGCTGATCAGCATGACTTCGTCTTCGTCAGCGACTTGCAGTGCACCCACCGTTCTGCCGTTGCGGTCGGTCGTCTGGATGGCAATAACGCCCTGACCTCCGCGACCCTGGACCGGAAAATCATCCACCGGGGTTCGCTTCCCATAGCCGTTTTCCGTCGCTGTCAGGATCAGGCCGTCGTGCATGATCGATAATGCTATGACCTCGTGACCCTGCGGCAGACGGATGCCGCGCACGCCGGCGGCTCCGCGCCCCATCGGACGTACGTCGCTTTCCTTGAATCGTATTGATTTGCCGTGACTTGCAACCAGCAGTACTTCGGCATCGCCATCGGTAATGGCGACATTGACGAGCTTGTCGTCGCCGCGCAGATCAATCGCGATAATGCCATTCGCCCGCGGCCGCGAAAACTGTGCCAGCGGTGTTTTCTTGACCGTACCGCCTGACGTCGCCATGAAGACGAAATGCCCGTCTGCATACTCTCGAATCGGCAGTACAGCGTTTATGCGCTCGCCTTCTTCAAGTGGCAACAGGTTCACAATCGGTTTGCCACGCGATCCGCGGCTCGCCTGCGGCACCTGGAATACCTTGAGCCAATACATCTTGCCGCGGCTCGAAAAACACAGAATCGTGTCGTGGGTATTCGCGACAAACAGGTTATCGACGAAATCCTCGTCTTTCACCTTGGTCGCGGAACGACCACGGCCACCGCGTTTCTGCGCCTGGTAGGCCTCTATGGGCTGTGCTTTGGCGTAACCACCGTGTGACAGTGTCACGACAACCTCTTCCTCAGGAATCAGGTCTTCAACACTCAGGTCGGAATGGTCCTGCACGATTTCAGTTCGACGCTCATCGCCGTAGGCATCGCGCACTTCGACCAGTTCCTTGCGGATGACATCAAGCAGCAGATCCGGGCTCGCCAGAATATCAGAGTATTCTTTAATTTTGGTTAATATCTCTTTGTATTCTTTAACAATTTTATCTTGCTCAAGCCCGGTCAGGCGATGCAATTGCAGGTCGAGAATGGCCTTTGCCTGAACCTCGGACAGCAGGTATTTTCCGTCAACCAGGCCGGTGCCATTGAGGAGCCCATCCGGTCGCGTATCCATGTCCCCGGCTCGTTGCAGCATGTCCGTAACCTCGCCCGGCGCCCACTGCGTTGCCATCAACGCTGCCTTGGCTTCGGCCGGCGATGCCGACGATTTGATCATTGCGATCACAGCATCGATGTTGGCCAGCGCGACCGTTTGCCCTTCCAGTACATGGGCGCGATCGCGCGCTTTGCGCAGATCGAAAATCGTCCTGCGCGTAACGACCTCGCGTCGGTGCGACAGGAACGCTTCGAGTACCTGCTTCAGGTTCAGCAGTTTCGGCTGACCATCGTGCAGCGCGACCATGTTGATGCCGAACACGCTTTGCATGGCTGTCTGCTTGTACAGATTGTTCAGTACGACATCGCTGACTTCGCCGGTCCGCAGCTCGATAACGATGCGCATGCCGTCCTTGTCCGACTCGTCACGCAATTCGCTAATGCCATCGATGCGCTTCTCACGTACCAATTCAGCAATTTTCTCGATTAGACGCGCCTTGTTCACCTGGAACGGCAATTCGGTGACGATAATCGCTTCCTTGCCACGCGAATTAATGACTTCCACGCTGGTGCGCGCGCGAATGTATACACGACCACGCCCGGTCTTGTAGGCAGCGTAGATTCCCTGTGCGCCATTGATGATGCCGGCGGTTGGGAAATCGGGACCGGGAATGTGCTCCATCAGGCCCGGCACGTCGATCTCAGGGTCCTCTATAAGCGCAAGACAGCCGTTTATGACTTCGGACAGGTTATGCGGCGGGATATTGGTCGCCATGCCCACAGCGATACCCGAAGAGCCATTGATCAACAGGTTCGGCATGCGCGTCGGCATAACCGACGGCTCGCTCTCCGAACCGTCGTAGTTTTCAACGAAATCGACGGTTTCGCGGTCTATATCGGCCAGCAGTTCGTGCGCAATTTTGGCCATGCGCACTTCCGTGTAACGCATCGCCGCTGGCGAATCGCCGTCGACGGAACCAAAGTTGCCCTGCCCGTCGACCAGCATATAGCGCATCGAAAACGGCTGTGCCATGCGAACGATCGTGTCGTAAACAGCGGAATCGCCGTGCGGGTGGTACTTACCGATGACATCACCGACAACTCGAGCCGATTTTTTATACGGCTTGTTGTAGTCGTTGCCCAGCTCCCGCATCGCGTGCAGGACGCGTCGATGCACCGGTTTCAGGCCGTCGCGAACGTCGGGCAAGGCGCGCCCGACAATGACGCTCATTGCGTAATCGAGATAGGACTGCTGCATCTCCTCTTCGAGACTGATGGACAGCAATTCCTGTGCTACTTCGGCCATATTTTCCTACTTTTGCCGCTCAAATCTCCAGCGTGATCCCGGTCGTGAAACGGGCTCAAAATGTCAATTCAGGCTGGATTTCAAGCGAACTAATTTCGTGGTTGTGATGTGCTCGTGAGGACCCGGAATCAGTACCCGGATCAGGCTTGGAATACTAGCATAGGAAACGCTGAAACAGCAGTGTTTTAGCGCTTTTCAGCCCCATTGGAATCGCCCCTGTTTCTGCTCCGGATGATGCGTATACTGCCCCGACTATGCAGCACTGCGATACCCTCATTGCGCCTCGATGGTGCGTCCCCGTTGAACCGGCGAACGAGGTCCTTACGGACCATGCGATCGTCGTCAATGACGGACGTATTGCAGCGCTCTTGCCACTGAGCGAGGCCCGCCGGAAATACCAGCCCAGCGTGGTTATCGAGCGGCCCAAACACCTTTTGATCCCGGGGTTCGTCAACACCCATACGCATGCGGCAATGACGTTGATGCGCGGACTTGCCGACGACATGCCGCTGGAGTCCTGGCTAAGGGATGGCATTTGGCCCACTGAAAAACGCTGGGTCAGTGCAGAAATGGTCCGAGACGGCACAGAATTGGCCATAGCCGAAATGCTCCGCGGTGGCACCACCTGCTTCTCTGATCAATATTTCTTTCCGGAAATCGTCGCTGAGACCGCCGTGGACACACACATGCGAGCGATGATTGGCACGCCGATTATTGAATTTCCGACCGCGTGGGCTGCGGATACTGCCGAATACCTGGCCAAAGCCAATGACCTCGTGCACGACCCGTATGCCGATCACCCGTTAATTTCCACCTGCTTTGCACCGCACTCGACCTACGCTCTCTCGGATGAATCGTTTCTGGAACTCCGGGTCCTCGCAGACCAACTCGATGTCCGCACCCAGATACATCTGCATGAGACCGCGGCTGAAGTGGCCAATGCGATCCGCGAGACGGGACGACGGCCGATTGAACGGCTGCACGATCTTGGCCTGGTCAATGCGGCACTGCTGGCGGTGCACGCTGTGCACCTGACAGACGATGAAATAGCAATTTTTTCCGAGTCCGGCGTCAACATCGCGCACTGTCCGCGCTCCAATCTCAAGCTCGCCAGCGGCATTGCGCCCATCGAAAAATACCGGGCTGCGGGCATTAATGTCGCGCTGGGCACGGATGGGGCGGCCAGCAACAACGCCATGGACATGCTGTCGGAAATGCGTACCGCCGCTTTGCTGGCCAAAGCCGTGTCGCAGAATGCTGCAGCGGTCTCAGCGAATGAAGTGTTGCGAATGGCAACGCTCGACGGCGCGACCGCGATCGGACTTGACCAGGAAATTGGCACAATCGAGGCTGGCAAGTGGGCCGACCTCGCCTGCGTCGACCTGGGCCAACTGCATTGCCAGCCCGTTTACGACCCGGTATCACAATTGGTTTACTCGGCACGCGCGGATCAGGTCAGCGACGTTTGGACAGCCGGCAGACACCAGCTTGAAAACGGTGAGCTCGTGCATATCGATACCGACAACCTGATTGCTCGCAGCAACGAATGGCGGGATCGATTCGTGTCGACACTGAATTCGTAAAGGACTGATACATGGTTCAGACAAGAGAAAATGTTGATCCGGCGGAAGTCGCCAAATTCGATGCATTGGCGTCCCGGTGGTGGGACCCGGATGGCGAGTTTCGGCCATTACATGAAATCAACCCGCTGCGTCTGGACTGGATTCGACAACACGTCGATCTAGCCGGCGCAAACGTCGTCGATATTGGTTGCGGCGGCGGCATCCTGGCGGAGTCCATGGCCAGCGCCGGTGCCACCGTCACCGGCATCGATATGGCGGAGGCACCGTTGGCAGTGGCGAAACTGCACCAGCACGAATCCGGAGTCGACGTAGACTATCGACACGCGACCGCGGAAGAACTGGCGCAGGAGAACTCTGGCGCGTTCGATGTTGTGACCTGCCTCGAAATGCTGGAACACGTTCCCGATCCTGCCCAGGTCGTACAGTCCTGTGCGACGTTGGTCAAACCCGGTGGCCATGTTTTCTTCTCGACGATCAATCGCAACCCGAAGTCCTTCATGTTTGCCATCGTCGGTGCAGAATATATTCTTAAACTGCTACCTGCAGGCACCCACGAGTATGAAAAATTTATCCGGCCATCGGAGCTCGAAGCATGGGCACGGCATGCAGGCCTTGTGCACGCCGACAGCATCGGCATGCATTACAACCCGATAACCAGGGACTATTCGCTAGGCGCCAACCTCGACGTAAATTACCTGATGTACTTCCAGCGTGACTGAACTCAACGGCTCTGAATACAATGCTGTCTTCTTTGATCTGGACGGCACGCTGGTCGACACCGCGCCCGACATGGTTGCAGTTTTGCAAGCCGTGCAAAAAGATTGCGGCACCGACCCGACGCCGTTCCATCTCGCGCGCTGCTATGTTTCCAACGGTGCGATGGGATTGCTGTCCTTTGGATTCCCCAATATCGAAATTGAATTCGGTGGCGAGCTGCATCAAAAATACCTCGAACACTATGCAGAAATGGTCTGTATCGAGTCAGCGGTGTTTGACGGCTTGTCGGATATGCTCGACGAACTCGACGCTCTCGGCTTGCCCTGGGGTGTGGTAACAAACAAACCGCATCAACTGACGGAGCCGTTGCTGCACGCGCTCAAGCTCGCTGAAAGGTCTGTCTGCGCCATTAGCGGCGATACCCTCGCGGTCAGAAAGCCCGACCCCGCTCCAGTATTGCTGGCCTGCGACATCGCGGGTGTCGATCCGTCGACAACGATTTTTGTCGGCGATGCAGAACGCGACATTGAAGCAGGCCGCCGTGCGGGCACGGCAACGATTGCAGCCGCGTACGGATACATTACCGACGACGACGACCCGCGCGAATGGGATGCGGATGTCATAGCGACGTCCACCGAAGAACTGGCGCAAATCGTGCTCAAAGCAGTTAATCTTGAAGGGTGATGAACGACTTCCCGTATGACCCAGCGTACCTGACGATAGGTCTCCCGGCGGCAGCGATCGGCCTGTTGCTCGGAATCCTGATTGCGTGGCTGATCGGGAGGGGCCGCCATAAGCGCATGATCGAAGAGCGGGAGTCGGCATTCGAAATGGCTAATGCCAGGTTGACGCAAACATTTGCGGAATTGTCGAACCGGTCTTTGCAGGCCAACAGCGACACGTTCCTGAAATTGGCCGAACAACGACTTGATACCCAGCAGGAAAAAGCACGGAGCATTCTGACTGAGCGGGAAAAAGCCGTCGAAGCGATGGTCAAGCCAATTCAGGACGCGCTCAAGGCATCGCGCGAGCAAATCGCGGCGCTTGAGAAATCCCGCAGCGAAGCTTATGGCGGTATCAAGAGTCAGCTTGAGGAAATGCAGCTCAATCAAAAATCGCTGACGCAGGAGACCCACAATCTGGTGAATGCATTGCGGCGACCCGAAGTGCGCGGCCGCTGGGGAGAAATTACGCTGCGCCGGCTGGTCGAACTCGCCGGCATGGTCGAACACTGCGATTTCGTCGAGCAGGTGCATAATGCAACCGACGGGCAGATTATCCGGCCCGATATGGTTGTGCGCATGCCGGATCAGCGAGAGCTGGTTGTCGACGTCAAGACACCGCTCGATGCTTACCTGTCCGCGGCGGAAGCACCGGACGACACGCAAAGACAGCTCGCATTGAAGCGGCATGCGAAGAACGTACGCGGCCACATCCGTATGCTGGCCTCGAAGGCTTACTGGAACCAGTTCGAGGAGAGCCCGGAATTTGTCATCCTGTTCATTCCCGGTGACCAGTTTCTCAGTGCCGCACTGAACGAAGAACCCGACCTGATCGAATACGCTTTGTCGCAGCAGATTATTCTTGCGACACCGACCAGTTTCGTCGCGTTGCTGAAGGCGGTCGCTTACGGTTGGCGCCAGCTGTCCCTGGCTGACAACGCCAAGGAAATCCGCGTGCTTGCGGAAGACCTGTACGGACGTCTGTCCACCTACGTTTCACATATGAACAAAGTTGGACGGCAACTCAATAGCAGCGTCGAAAACTTCAACAAAGCCGTTGGCTCGCTCGAGCGCAGCGTTCTACCGGGAGCCCGAAAATTTGTTGAGCTGGGCGTACATGCAAAGAAAGAAGTCGAAAAAATGGAATCGGTTGAGGCCGTTCCCCGCACAATGATCGAAGGAAACGACACTTGAGCAGCGAACCAAAAAACTATCAGTACGATAGCAACGCACTAGATGACCGGACAATCCTGATCACCGGCGCCAGTGACGGGATCGGCAAGGCACTTGCGATTGAATGCGCCAGGCTGGGTGCCCGGGTGATATTGCACGGACGAAATACCGCAAAGCTTGAACAAGTCTACGATCAGGTTGTCGCACTGGAGGGTGTTCCGCGGCCGTCGATTGCCGTCCTCGATCTCGCGTCGGCCAATGCTGAGGGCTACACGACGCTGGCAAACAGCATTGCCGATGAGTTCGGCCGCCTGGACGGCCTGGTGCACAACGCCAGCATTCTGGGCGAGCGCTTCACTGTCGAACAGTACGATGCCGTGATGTGGCAACGCGTCATGCATGTGAATGTCACCGCTGCATTTGCGCTCTCGCAGGTACTTCTGCCGTTGATGAAAAAGTCAGACGACGCGTCAATGATTTTCACCAGCAGCGGCGTTGGTCGCACCGGGAAAGCCTTCTGGGGCGCGTACTCCGTTTCAAAGTTTGCAACCGAAGGACTGTCGCAAGTACTTGCCGACGAACATCGCGATTCCGCCCTGCGTGTGAACTGCATCAACCCGGGGGCGACGCGCACCAGCATGCGCCTGGCTGCCTATCCGGCAGAGGATCGGGACGCACTCAAGACACCGGAGGATATTCTTCCGGCGTATATTTATTTGTTGGGTGGTGACAGCACAGGGATCACCGGACAGAGCTTCGACGCGCAATAGAAATAACTTTAATTTATATATTTAAGTTATTATTTTAATTATGTTTTTTCTTTTTGAATCGAGTCTTTTTCGATACTCGTTGCGGATCTGACGGCGGCGTGAGGCCAGCTGCGATATAAAGTAGCCGTGTTGTTGCCGGCGTTAGCGCTTCGTATTTGCCGCGTCGAAGATTGCGCGGCAATTGTATCGGTCCATATTCCACACGAATCAATCGACTGACCTCGTAGCCGACAGCTTCCCAGAGCCGCCGGACTTCGCGGTTTCTGCCTTCTTTAAGTGTCACGTTGAACCAGCGGTTACTGCCTTCCCCACCACTGGCCACAATCGAATCAAAACTTGCCGGTCCATCGTCGAGTTTGACGCCTTCCTTCAGCCGCTCCAAATCCGCATCGCCAGGGTTGCCATGCACACGTACTGCGTATTTACGGACAATTTCCGACGAAGGGTGCATCAGGCCGTTCGCGAGCGCCCCATCCGTGGTGAAAATCATTAACCCGGTCGTGGAAAAATCGAGACGTCCGACAGCCACCCAACGTGCGCCCTTTAGACGCGGCAAGGAATCAAATACAAGTTTGCGCCCATCGGGATCGTCCCGGCTCGTAATCTCATCGCCCGGCTTGTTGTAGATGATGTGACGATGCGCCTGAGGCGTTTCCCTGACAGGCAGCGGACGGCCATCAAGCATTATGCTCTCATGCCCTTCGATATGGTCACCGAGCTCCGCCACGCGGCCGTCGATCGTCAAGCGGCCTTCACGCACCCAGGACTCTACCTTGCGGCGCGATCCGTGGCCCGCTGCAGCCAGCACCTTCTGGACTCGGTCAGCCAACCGGCTGCGGCCATTCCGATACTTTGAGTTCGTCTTCGTCCTCGCCTTCGGGAAACAGAACCGGTAAGTCATTGTCAGGCCCGGCATCGTCGCAAGGCGTTTCGACACTGGCTGCTTCATCAGCTTCAACGGCTTCAACGGCTTCATCAGCCTCGACTGCTTCGGCGACCTCAGCGGCGTCAGCCTCAGCGGGCTCAGCCGATTCGTCGTTGATTGCCGCAGGACCCGATTCGCCCACCAATTCCCCAGACCCATCCTGCCCTTCGACTTCCGGAAGGTTCAATTGCACGCGCAGGCTCTCCCAGTCGGACAGATCCGCGAGCGGCGGCAGGTCGTCGAGTTTTTTCAGACTGAAATAATCGAGAAACTGTTTGGTAGTACCAAACATCGCCGGACGACCCGGCACGTCGCGGTAACCGACCACGCGTACCCACTCCCGCTCCAGTAGCTGACGCGTAATATTGGTGCTGACCGCCACACCCCGAATCTCCTCGATCTCTCCGCGAGTAATCGGTTGCCGGTACGCGATTAACGCCAGGGTTTCAAATAATGCTCGGGAATACCGCGGCGGTCTTTCCTCCCACAGCTTTTGCAGACGATCCGCCATCGAAGTTTTGACTTGCATTCGAAAACCGGACGCGACTTCGGAAACGATAATACCGCGCTCTTCGTACTCTTCGTTCAGGGCCGCAATAGCTGCCCGAATCTCGGCTTTTTCGGGCGCCATACGTCCGTCGAACAAACCTTGTAGCTGGTCGATATTGAGCGGCCGCCCTGCTGCCAGCAGTGCCGCTTCGAGGAAATATTTAATTTCGTTCTGATCCATTACTCGTCTTCTACTTGATTCTGATCTTGCTGCGGCTCGTCATCGCCGACCAGGCGGACGGACGATGCGGCTCGCACATGCAGTGGCTGATAGATACCGGATTGCACAACCTCAATCACCGAACCCTTGAGCAGTTCCAGGATTGCGATAAACGTCACCGCCACGCCCATGCGACCCTCTTCCGGGTCAAACAACTTCGAAAAGTCGGTGAATGACGCTGATTTGATACGTGTCAGGATTTCGCTCATGCGTTGGCGAACAGACAATGGCTCTCGCTGCATGTGCAAGTTGGAGAACATCTCTGCACGTTTTAATACATCGTGAAATGCCAGCAACAGCTCTTTCATTGTGACGTCCGGCATCTTGGTCACAACTTTTCGCTCGGGCGCATCGGCTGATGCAACAAATACATCACGCTCTAATCGCGGCAACTCATCAATGTCCTCAGCGGCCTTTTTGAAGCGCTCATATTCCTGCAGGCGCCGCACAAGTTCGGCACGTGGATCTTCTTCTTCCTCGTCTTCGGCCTCCGGACGCGGCAGCAACATGCGGGACTTTATCTCTGCAAGCATCGCCGCCATGAGCAGATATTCTCCGGCGAGTTCGAGTTGCATCTCTTTCATGATCTCGATGTATTGCACGTACTGCTTGGTGATTTCGGCAATCGGAATGTCGAGAATGTCGATATTCTGGCGGCGTATCAGGTACAGCAGCAGATCGAGCGGGCCTTCGAACGCTTCGAGAAAGACCTGCAGCGCGTACGGCGGAATATAGAGATCCTGCGGCAGGGTCGTCACCGGCTCGCCGTCGACCACTGCAAACGGCATTTCCGATTGTGCGGGCGATTGTTTCTCGTCCTGAGCAGGCTTTGGCGCGTCTTCAGGAGTCAATACTGTCAGTTCTGGTTTCATGCGAATTCCGGCGAGTTACACCGCATTGGCGACGTATAGCGGCGCATTCTAACGTATATCCGGGCGCTCAGGTGAACTGGCTGACGTCACCGCGGCCGACCCTCAGGACCTCGACCGAACCCGAAGAAAGATCCAGTACCGACGTAGGTTCAAAGCCCGGCGCCCCGGAGTCAACAATGGCCTCAATCTGATTGCCAATACGCGCTTCGATCTCGACCGGGTCAGTAAGGGGCATATCCTCACCCGGCAGGGTCAATGTCGAACTCATGATCGGCTCACCCAGCGCCTCCAGAATGGCATGCACCAGCTTGTGATCCGGTACCCGCAGACCGATAGTTCGGCGTTTCGGGTTCTGCAGCATTTTCGGTACTTCGCGCGTGGCCGGCAAAATAAAGGTATACGGCCCTGGCGTCAGCGACTTGATCAGGCGGTAAGCCCAGTTATCCACCCGCGCGTAGGTACTGATTTCCGACAGATCGGCACACATGAGCGTGAAGTTATGGCGTTTGTCGGTGCGGCGAATTCGGCGGATGCGGTCAATCGCCTTCTTGTCACCGATATGACAACCAAAAGCGTAACTGGAATCGGTCGGATACGCGATTAAGCCGCCGCTCTGAATATAGCGTACGACCATAGCCACGCGGCGCGCCTGCGGATCGTCGGGATGAATTTCGATGAGTTTAGCCACGCGCGGATTGTAGGGTAGCGTGGGCTTCGCGGATACCCCCGCAATAGGCTATTATTCGCGGCCCAACTGCCAAGCCCGAAGGGGCCCGATGAGCTTTTTATTCGAATTCTTGCCGCTGATCCTGTTCCTCGGCGCCTATTTCTACAAGGGGATCTACACGGCATTAGTTGTACTGATGATCGCAATGCCGATTGGTCTGCTCATTAAGTATGCTCGAACCAGGACACTCGACAAGATGTATTTATGGTCGACGATATTCCTGCTGGCATTCGGCTCGCTAACGCTGTACTTCCGCAATCCTGTATTTCTTTACTGGAAGCCAACCGCATTCTACTGGGTCGTTGGTTTAGCATTTCTTGGGAGCCAGTTTGTTGGTGATACTCCGCTCGTGAAACGCTTCTTCGGACTGGTTGATGGCCTTAGCCTGGAGAAAATTTCATCTGCGCAATGGTCACGACTGAACATTGTATGGGTGCTCTTTTTCGTTGCGACCGGCCTACTGAATATTTATGTTGCTTATAATTTCGAGGAGGCCACCTGGGTTAACTTTAAAGTGTTCGGCTTGATGGGTATCACGTTTGTGTTCATGTTGGCGCAGACCCTCTGGATTGCACATCAAATTGGCGATGACGATGGCGATGAAGCTACGGAGCAAGATTGATGTGGTACGCAATTATAAGTGAGGATCATGACGATTCTCTGCAAAAACGTCTCGCAGTACGAGCCGATCATATCGCGCGGCTCAAAGCATTGAGCGAGGAAGGCCGACTTCTTATTGCCGGACCACATCCGGCCGTCGACTCACCAGAGCCGGGACCCGCTGGCTTTACCGGCAGCTTGGTGGTTGCCGAGTTTGCTTCTCTGGAAGACGCACAAGCCTGGGCAGATGAAGACCCTTACATTGCCGGCGGCGTCTATCGGAAAGTAACAGTGAAGCCATTTAATAAGGTGCTGCCTTGAGTGGCGACCGAACGGCAGCGATTGAGGCGATCCTGAAGCAGCAGTTTTCGCCTGACCACTTGTTGGTAAAAGACCAGAGCCACTTGCACGCCGGGCACGCTGGAGCCCGGGACGGTCGCGGACATTTTGATGTAACGATTGTTGCTGACAAATTTGCCGGTTGCAGCCGCATTGAAAGTCACCGGCTCGTCTACGAGGCACTGGGCTCGCTGATGGAAACGGATATTCATGCCTTGAGTATTCGGGCCAGTAGCACAAAAACGGACCTTTCTAAGTAACCAGCGCTCTAATCCACTATTATTCGCACAACCAAAAGCAAAGGACCCCCAATATGAATTTCACTATCGGTTCCAATCGCATTGGAACACGACTGGCAGCAGGTACAGTTGTCGCCCTGGCACTGATGACATCAGCCATCTCTGTCGCACAGGAAACGCTTCCGGCCGGCGTCACTGAGGACGTAGTCAATATGCTCCTGGAATCCAGGAGCCAATCGCCTGCTACTGCTGAGCAACGCGCCGCCGCGATAGACGAGTTAGCCAATATATATGTGGTCACGGACCTTCCGGCTGCCGTTGAAATGGGCAAGGAACCCCGATTGCAGGCACAAATCGATTTGCAGCGCAGAGCACTGTTGTTCAACGCGTTCGCGACGGACTACCTGGCGAACAATCAGCCAACTGAGCAGGAAATATTCGATACCTATCAGGAACAGGTCGCTCTGGCACCGCCGCTGGAATACAAAGCACGCCATATCCTCGTTGACTCACAGGGTGAGGCGATGTCGCTGATCGAGCAACTCAATGACGGTGCGGAGTTTGACGCGCTCGCGAAAGAACATTCGACGGGGCCGTCGGGGCCATCCGGCGGTGACCTTGGCTGGTTCCCAGCCAACGCGATGGTGAAGCCATTTTCGGATGCGGTCGTTGCAATGGCAGATGGCGAAGTCACCAGCGCGCCGGTTCAAACGCAGTTCGGTTGGCACGTTATTCTTCGCGAAGACTCACGTGAAAGTACACCTCCCCCGTTGGACAGCGTGCGTGATGTCATCGTGCAGCGCGTGTCGCAGGAAAAATTCCTGGCTTTTGTTCGCAGCTTGCGGGAAGACAAAGCGGAGTAGCGGTTACTTAACTTAATCCTTCAAAACTGTTCAGTTTAGGGCGCCAATTGGCGCCCTTTTCTTTATGTATTGGGGAATTGTGAAGCTGGTCACACCTGCTCTACACGAACAAAACTAGTATTGCTCGCGAGTCATTCCTAATCGCTCGGGGATGGCTCCTCCAACCCTCGCATCTCCTTCACAGGTTGATACGAGAACTAAGTCGGCAGGGACGCCGACTTTTTTTATGCCTGAAAGAAAGCAAATTTCAGACAAAGAAAAAGGCCACCGAAGTGACCTTTTCCATAGATATCCGAAAGGACAGACCGTTTCCGGCCCTTGGCCTTAGACGAGCGAAGTCCGAGCCATCCTTTCGGACGATTCGCTTATCTTAAACCAGCAGCCCTATCCGAAATTAACGCACCATCCAGCGATGGCCGTGTGCCCTGGAAGCTCCACATACCACTTGCCGGCGCATCTGAATTGCCGAGGCTAGGTGTGTAATCAATCGTTAGCCCGCCCATGCGTGCCGTGCCTTCACCACGATCAACAGAATCCAGAAGCCCTGTTATGAAGACTGACGACGCACCTGGAACATAACGGTGATCGGTAACGCTAACTTCATCAGCGTAGTACCAGCCGGAAGAGACAACCGATCCGCGAACTTCGACGAAGTCACCAACCCGCATCGCGGAAAGCATTCCCTGAGACGCCAGGACAGTTTGTCCGAGAGACTGGAATACACCGCTTTCACGATCGATAGTTTCGACGGGGCCCGCAAGAAGTATATCGCCGCCGGAAATGCCTGCGGTGTCGCCGCCTGAGATTCCC
>TARA_R110002096_G_scaffold426747_2_pt1 | contig 28890 bp, 39 predicted proteins | sample TARA_R110002096 | Tara Oceans TARA_R110002096 (sample SAMEA4397295) | marine metagenome | biome: Polar Biome; feature: [DCM] deep chlorophyll maximum layer (ENVO:01000326); material: water (ENVO:00002006), including particulate matter (ENVO:01000060) such as... | depth 35 m
GTGGCCGGGGTTTCGGCGTAGGTAAACAAGGAGAGAGAAAATGGGAATTAAGATCAAAATTGTAAAGGACACTTTCAACAGTTCCAAAAATTGCTGGTTCATTAAGGACGTTGAGAAAGGCTTCAAATGGAACTATTGCGGCTTTCCATCAAAGAAGAACGCAATCGAAGTCGCAGAAGAAGCAAACTGCGAGATTGTTAAATAAAAAGACAAACCCATAGCGATGTATCGCCGCAAGCCCCGACCACCAGCGCGGGGCTTTAGCGGTGTAAACTTTAGGAGAGAGAAAATGATTGGCATTAAAGATTACGAAAAAAGTTTTGCCGTTGTGAGGGGTGCAGACCTCAACGATCCTCATGCACCCTACAAGATTTTGTTTAAGGGTTCTGAGAAGGACTGCGAGGGATACATTGAATGTGAATTATCTCTCGCTGAATTTCCATCCACTGATTTCAGTAGCCACTGACGCTAACTAACGCGCACTAGCGCCGCATTGCCCCGACCTAGCGCGGGGCTTAAAGCGTGAGAGAAACAAAGGAGAGAGAAGATGTATATTGAACAAGTCAAAATAGAACTATCCACCGAATACACCATTCAAAACGATGACAAGCGTAAGAAGCCAAAGAAGCATATTGATTCAATTGGAACGGTTAAAATTGACTATCCAATGAGTTTAGATAAAGCCGAGAAGCTCGTTGATGCGATTCTTGATGCTTGTGAGCATGACCATGTGCTTGCTGATGTCTCCATCAAAACAAGTAATCTGTGAGGGAGAGAGAAAATGACGACACTAACAATCATTCTAACCGCATCCACGCTAGTCGCTTTGATATTTTAGAGAGGGGGGAGTGATGACTGAATCTATACGATTTTTATATTGTGACATTGAATCAGAATTTAGCGCAGCAAAAGCAGATGGTGACAAAATAGAAATAAAACATTGGCGCGAGAGAATGGATACTCTTTTGCAAAAAATGACACCAGAACAGCGAAGCTGGTGTTTAGATGAACATGATCAAATTCCAAGCGAAACATTCGCCGCTATGATGTTAAAAATAAAAGAGCAAGAAAAACAAGGGGGCAGCAATGAAAATCAGGGAAATCTTTGACGACCAAAACCGTCTGCTGCGCCTAACAGCAGACACCCGACCGCACGGCGGTCAGAAGTCAATCCCACGGTGCGACGGTTGCCGTTGCGCCAAGGGCAAGGTGAAACAAAACTGTGCGGCCAGAAAGGCCGCGCAGGATCACATGGCAGACGTGGGCGAGACGATCAGGAAGTCGGAGACATATATAAACCCGAAAACCTCGCCGCGCTTCTACTGCTTCAATGATGTCGATCTCAGCCAGCCGGTGAGCTGCTGCCTTGTTCATCAATATGAGCAATATCAGAATAAGATGGTCGGCATTAAAGACCTGTTGCAAGCGTCGATGTATGAAAAGATTTTGGCGCTCAAGCAAGTTGCAGAGGTGCAGACGCCTAGCGGTCAGATCGGCAACATCAGGGTTGGCGAGATTACAGTCGCGCAAATTCAGAATGACATCGTGCCAAGCATCTGGTTCGGTCGCGCCAAGGTTACGGCACAAAAAAAGTTTACTTTCTTTGTGAGCGTATTGAAGTGGGCGATGCTTTCAGAGTTGATGCCGTCGAAACTGCTGTTGAAACTAGACGACATCCAGAAGCCAAAGAAGACCGACGTGCAAAAGCGTCACGTCCGCATATCAGTGACTGCCATCGAAAAAGTTATCGACGCGGCCACGCCGTTCTATTCGTTGCTGTTCAAATTCCAAAGCCGTACCGGCGCAAGACCGAATGAGACAACCGTGCTGCAATGGTCAGACTTTGATTTCGACGCCAAGCGCGTGTACATAAAACGTGCCATGAACGCAGACGGCGCAATCTCTACACCGAAAACTGAACAGGGCATCAGGGCCATTGAGCTTGAGGATGAGCTGATCCAAGAGTTAAAGGCGTGGCGGCTCAAGCAGCCGCTGGAGCAGCGGGGCAACAATCTGGTCTTTCCAACCAGGGTCGGCACCGTCCAGCTTATAAACAACTGGAGCAAGCGCGGCCTTGCGCCAGCCATTAAACGCGCTGGCGTTGAGCGGTTTACGTTGTATGGCTTCCGCCACTTCTATGCGTCGGTGTTGCTGTACGATCTCAACCTGACCGACCGTAAGGTCATGCGCATGATGGGGCATACAGAGATTGCCACAACGATACGAAATTACGGCCACTGGTTTGAAGATAGGACTGATCGTGATAACGATGTCCGGCAGCAATTAACAAAGGTTTTTAAGAGCGCGTAAAAAAATTATTGATTTGTTAAGAACAGATAGGATATAAGGGGTCAACATTGACCTTGGAGAGCCAACATGGGTTACGTCAAGCTTCTTTCTGAATTTGTAGGCATCTGGATTTTTCTGGGCGCGATTTATTTCGCCGTCCATTTAGCCTGCATTCTCAACGACCGCTGCTATGCGTCGATGGTGATGCAATGAGCCGAGCGGCATTGCTCACCGTTGATGAGGCTGTGACCGAAATCTTTACAGAGTTTTCCACCAGCAATCGCAAGCGGCTTTATGCCCTGATCAAAGCCGGTGAGATCGAGACCATCAGGCCGACTGAAAATGGCCGTTACTTCATTCCCCGTCGCGCCATCGCCGCACTGCGAGGCGACGATGAGTAAAGACAATTATAGAACGCGGCTTCTTGATGAGGCGTCCAATCTTGTCAACGGCGACCGGCAAGATGAGTATGGCCCGCCTGCCGATAACTTTCAGCGTGTGGCCGATTACTGGAACGCTGGCGGCGATTACCAGATTGAGTCTTGGCAAGTTTGTCTGCGGTTAGCGGAATTGAAACTCGCTCGACTCGCTGGGCCAAAGCCGTCATGGGATTCGTTTCGTGATCAAGCGGGATATATTGCACTGGCAGCAGAACTTTGGATGCAGCGGAAGCGCGACGATGACCTGTCCTGAGTGCGATGGCAGCGGCATGGTTGAGCGCGTCAACTGGCATGGCTTTTATGAAGCGCCTTGCCCGTATTGCTACGACGGCTTGGGAGAGATTAACGATGATGAGGTGGATGATGAGTAGTCGCAATAAAAAGCGCGGCTACGAATTGGAAGCCGAAACCGTAAAGCATTGGCAAGGGCTGGGCGTGGACTGCAAGCGAGTATTTGCATCTGGCGCATACAAGCATCTAGGCGATGAGTTTGCCGGTGATCTGATGCTCTCAGGTTTTACCGTCGAATGTAAGCGGAAGAAATCAGGATTCAAATTCTTATACGACAGCCTCGCGCAAGATGACGCTGACTTTCTCGTTGTACGCCAAGACCGCGCAGAGCGGCTTTACATTATGAGTGAAGAAACCGTCGAGGCTCTTTTCAAGCAAGCGGGGATAATTAAATGAAACTGCAATACGACGATGCCGTTGCCATCAAACGTGAACTGCGGAACTGCACAAGAATTTTAGGCAACCCCGAAAAGTTTTCGCCAAGTCTTTTAAAGCTGGCGTGGCAAGCAAACAGGTCTGCCAAAAGATGGCACGGCATTCACGCTCACCCGCGTCCGTTTCAAGAGACGTGTGCGGCGTATGAGAACGTGATTGCGTTTCCGCAGCCGACACGCCGGGTGGTAGTCTAAATGATTCAGATAGGCGACTGCACTCTCTATCAAGGCGACTGCCTTGAGATCATGCCAACGCTTGGCAAGGTGGATGCTGTGGTGACCGATCCGCCTTATGAAGTCACGCCAACATCGAAAACGCATTACACGAACCCTGGAATGATAAACGGGGGGTGGATGGCAAAGAGTTACCCTGTAAATCATGGGAAGATGTTCGAGATTCCAGATTTTGCTGAGTGGATGTCTTTGGCTTTTAACGCCAGCAAGGCAAACGCCGACGCCTACTTTATGTCGAACGATAAAACCCTGCCTGATATGCAGAAAGCTGCTGGTCTGTCGGGTTGGAAGTTCCACAACATTCTCGTGTGGCAGAAGCCTATGGGAATTCCAAATCGGTGGTATTTCAAGGACTGCGAGTTCACGATTTATTGCTGGAAGGGTAAAGCTAAAACAATAAAAAACCCATCGTCTACGCAGACGTTTAAAGCCGCCCACACAAAAGAACGAACGCACCCCAGCGAAAAGCCTGTCGCGCTTCTTTCGCATTACATAGAAAACAGCACAGGCAAGGGCGATGCCATTTTAGACCCCTTCATGGGGAGCGGCACTACGGGCGTGGCTTGCGCCAAGCTAGGCCGCAAGTTTATCGGCATAGAGTTGGAGCCTAAATACTTTGACATAGCCTGTCAGCGCATCGAGGCCGCTTATAAGCAGCCCGACTTGTTCGTTGAGCCGCCTGCAAAGGCCGTGCAAGGGGGGCTAAATTTATGAGCCAGACCCGCATCATGTCGCTGGTCGAGGCCAACGCCAACGCTATCGTCGGCCTGATCGTGTCTTGGTTGTTTACCTATTTTGCGCTGCCGCTGTTTGGGCTTGAGCCAAGCGCAGGAGAGGCGGTCATCATTACTTTTTGTTACTTCATTTTAAGCGTTGGGCGCGGATATGTGATTCGGCGGTTTTTTAATAAGGGTGCAGCATGAACGGCTTCAAAAAGCACGGCATCAAACACCTATCCAATTCATCGATCAGCTTGTGGGAAAGCAACCCGGCGCAGTGGGTGATGAGCTACTTACTCAAAGAGAAGCGGACAAGCAGCGCCGCCATGTGGCGGGGCATAGCGGTTGAGGATGCGGTTGTTGCCGTGCTGAACGGCAAAGACGTTGAGCAGGCTATTAAAGACGCTGAGAAGGCGTTCGATGAAAAGGTCGGTGGTTGAGATGTTTAATTTTGATGAGGGCAACCAGAAGAACGCTGACAAGATTAAGAAAGAAAGGGATGCCATTGGGCTAATGGTGCGGCTGGCTGTTGAGGAATTAGAGAAATACGGCAAGCCCAGTTTCAGCATCGACGGCAGTCAGCAGAAAGTGTCGATCACTTGCAACGGTGACGGCTGGAAGATTCCCATCATTGGATACCTTGATCTGGTTTACCCCGACCACGGCTTAGTCGTTGATCTCAAGACGACCATGCGGATGCCGTCAGTGATGACGCAGAGCCATAAGCGGCAGCGGTGCATCTATCAGCGGTGCGTGGGCGGCAATCAGCAGGTCAAGTTTCTTTATGTGACGCCGAAGAAGTCGGGCTGGCTTGAGGATGGTGACGTTGATGCGGAGCTGGCGACGGTCAAGGCGCACTGCAATCGCCTGGAGCGGTTTCTGAGTGTCAGTGATGACCCGAAGTATTTGGCGTCGATTGTTCCCGTCGACCCTACGCACTTTTATTGGAGCGATTGTATTGATCAGAGAAAAGAGATTTTTGGCATATAGCCAAACCGGCGCAGCGGCACTGCGAAACACTTGAAAAAAGGAAACACTGCAAAATGTTTGAATTTGACTCTGGATCAGAGGGCGGCAGCAAAGGGCCGTTCATTAACTGGCACGCAATGGGCCGTAAGGATGGCACGGCTGCGGCCAAGACGTTCTCATTAAAAGACGGCGATGAGCGTGACGACATTACGCCGAAGTTTAAAAAAGGCGTCATCTTTGACATTGATGCGATGCAGACGGGCTGGGCGTATTTCACGCCGACTGGCACTGATTGGCAGTGGAATGACAGCCCAGCGCGGTTTGCTAAAAAGCCGGGCGACGACTGGAAGAAAGGCGTATCAATCCCCGTCGCATTTGCCGGTGGTGAAACCGGCACATGGATGCAGGCAGGCAGTGGCACGTTTTTGGCTGTCGCTGAATTGGCAAAGCAAATCAAAGCCGACCGTAAGGATGAGAAGCTGCCGGTTGTTAAAATGAACGGCACTTTTGATGTTGATTTCAACGGCGGCGGTTCAACAACGTGCGCCAAACTGGAAGTTGCCAAGTGGGTAGACCGGCCAGATAGCCTTGACGCTGCCAACGATCCTGTTGAGGTCGTAGAAGCAGCAGAAAAAGAAGCAGACGAGTTTTAATACAACAAGGGAGAGGGGGCGCAATGCCCCCTTTTTATTTTATGAAAAAACGCAACGACGAGTGGACGAAAATGCTGACAGAGATGCGGCAAGAAACAGGATTGTCGCAGAAGGCCGCATCTTTAGCCGCAGGGTTGTCGGAAAACTATGTCGCCAATGTTGAGCGTAACTGTATGAGTCCGACTGTGCGGAGATTGGACAAAGTGCTGGCGGTGTACGGCTATGAGCTTGAGGTTGTTAAGAGATGAAGCGGTTCATCAAGCGGGTGCTGTTCTGGCTGCGCGGGTACAGGACGGTGGGGCCGAAGCAAACGCCGGATATTAAAAAGAAGCCTACCAAGCAAGACGCGGCGAGGCTGCAATGACGAAACAAGACACGAGAATTGATTTCTACTGCAAAGGTTACATCGAGGGATACAAAGCAGCCTGTCGGGATGCGGCAGAGGAGCTTGTTGCACAGGCGTATTATAACCACGTTGATCTATCCAAGATGGCAGAAGTCAGACGAGTAGCAAAAGAAATCAAGGGAATGTTTGAGAAATGATGCATCGCTATCCCGTTTATGCACCTATACTCAATGGCCTTGGCTATGACACCACGCCGGTCGTCGGTAAGAAGCCTTTTCTTACAGGTTGGCAAAACCGCCCTGCCGAAGCCTTGGAATTCGACAAGTATAACGGCCATAATATTGGCGTGTTGTGCGGCGGTGTTTCCAACGTGGTTGCCGTCGATGTTGATATTTACGATGCCAGAATAGCACAGCAATTTGAGGAAGTCATAACAGAGGATCTTGGCTTTGCTCCGCAGCGCATCGGTCAAGCTCCAAAAGCGTTATTCGTTTTCCGCTGCACCACGCCGGTCAGCAAAATGCGCACGGCTGTTTTCCACATAAAGGGTAAAGATTGTCAGGTGGAGATCCTGGCTGAAGGTCAACAATTTGTTGCCAGTGGCATTCATCCCGGCACCAAAAAGAAATACAAATGGATTGACGACACCCTGGCCGATATCCCCGTGGAGAAGCTAACGGCCGTCACGCCGGATCAACTCAGGGAGTTTGTTGCCGTCTCCAATACCATGCTTGCCAAACACGGCAAGCCGAAGGGGCGTAAGGCGAATGGGTCACCGCAGCAGCTTGACTGGTTTGCTACTCAGGAACTGGCAGGCGAGGTCGAGGAGATCAATGTTGCTCTTGCCCATATCCCTAATGACGATTGGCACTATGAGGATTGGGTCAAGATGGCTCTATCCCTCAAGGGTGCCGTTGCAGAGGATGGTTATGATCTCTGGCATCGTTGGTCGAAACGGTCGCAGAAGTATGATGAGCGTGAAACGGATCGGGTGTGGAAGTCGATCAAGGACGTTAAGGCAGTCGGGGCTGGGTCAATCTTTTATATGGCTAGAGACTATGGCTTTGATGTTGGGGAGTTTCGTAAAGAACAGAAGCCCATAGAAGCTCCAAAGCCGGTCATAGAGGTTGATGAGGGTACGGGCCTGCCAATGGGTATGTATCGCGCTTCTGAGGTCTCAGGGCCAATACCAGAGAGACAATGGCTGCTTAATCAGTGGTTTCCCAAGCGTGCCGTGTCGCTGTTGTTTGGACAGGGCGGCGTCGGCAAGACGCTGATCGTGCAGCAGTTGGCGAACGCTGTTGCAGATGGTGAAGCCTTCATGGGTATTGGCACCAGTAAGATGCCTGTCTTATGCGTGTTATGTGAAGATGATAAGCAGGAGATCGACCGGCGTCAGATCGACATTAACCAATCCAGGGGCATCGATGATGCCTTTGGCTCCGCGCCAGACAACGTGTATCTGTGGCCGCGTGTGGGTGAGGATAACATCGTGGTGACGTTTCCCAACGCGGGCGAGGATCAGCCGACCAGCTTCTATGCTGATCTGGTCAAGGCAGTCGAGGCGGCGAAGGGTGATGCCGACGAGATATGCGTCATATTGGACAATGCGACTGATTTTTTTGGGGGCGGGGAGAACGTCCGTAGGGAAGTAAATTCCTTCATTAAAACCTATTGTGGCTCGCTTTGCACCAAGCACAACGCGACCGTCATTCTGTTGGCCCATCCAAGCCTCTCAGGGCTTGCCAGTGGTTCTGGGATGTCGGGGTCAACCGCGTGGGAGAATAGCGTCAGGAGCCGCGCATATCTCAGCAGAGACGCCGATATGGACGAGGTGCGGACGCTGTCGAGAAAGAAATCAAACTATTCGGCTGTAGATAATGAAACCGACATCAAACTGATTTGGGAAGCTGGCGTATTAACGCTGCCGACATCCGACGATGCCATTGCCAGAATAGAAGGCCGTAACGTCAAACGGGCAGTTTTGGACGCTGTGGATGAGGCGCAGAATACAGGGTCACCATTTAAGTCCAGGACAGGCAGGACAGTTAGAAATGCGCTGCCGAAAGTAGTTAATAAATGGAAACGGGCAGTAGTTATGAAGGCGTTTTATGACCTAGAAAGTGACGGATGTATCGTGCATGAGGCGCGGAAAGGGTATCGGGTCAATAATAGGCCAAATTGGAGCTAAGTTTATGAAATACAATAAAAAAAGCACTGTGTGCATTGGTCAAACACACAATGATAAAAACGGTAGCATTTTCAATGGTTTATTAAAAACACCGATATCCCCCTTATATAAACCCCCATTGTGTGTGCGCGATGCGCAACGCACACACAATAATGAGATTGAAAATGCAGCATAAACGTAAACCCGACAGGCTGATGAATAATGAAGATATCGGCAACGTGACTGCCGATAGTATCTATCATGCGCTGCAACCTCTTGATCAGATGGTGCATCAGATGGAAGTGCGATGGGGGGCTAATAGATTGCCGGGGCTGGTGAGTGTCGAGACGGCTGCGAAGTTCGGAGCGGCCAAGGCGAAACTCGATCAGGCGATAGATGCCAATGATGTCGAGGCGGTTAAAAAGCGGATAGCCGTCATGCTGCGTGCGTGGAAGGCATTGAGTGATGAAGCAGCCAAGGCAGGGCATAAGGGTTTAGATCCTGAAGTCTGGGAAGTCTGTACCGACGACGGGCAGCGGTATGCGTTCTGCCGGTCGAACGTCGAGGCGTGGAAGGCGTCGAAGGAGATGGAAGAAACCAGGGTGTTCTCGATTGAGGAAGTGGCGAGGTTAATTGATGAGCGGTTCAAACTGGTCGGTGAGGTGAAAGATGTTTTCCCAGATGCCAAGGTTGTCAATGCCAAGAAGCGAGAGCCGCTCGATGATGCCATTCCGTTTTAGTTTGCGCAGTCGGGTGAAGGCCGAGGCGCATGACGTGGATGGACTTGTGCAGCTATTTTTTGAAGCTGCGGAGACTGAGCGGCGTATGCCACGGGCAGTCGATCATAGGGTTAAGGGTTGTTGGCCAGAATATCCTGATGATCCAAGTTTGGCGTTCGGTTACAATGAAGCGCAAGTGCTGCCAGGACCGGCAACAAGCCGTGAGGTCACAAGATACGACTTGGCTCTTGAAGTTGCAGGGAAACTGGAAGAGGACGAGCGCAGAGTAGTCTGGGCTGCTGCGTACAGTGCGGCTCGAAGGGGCAGAGGCGCACGCTGGGCGGCGATTGGTAGGCAAATGGGGGTTCATGCCTCAACCGTCAAAAGGCGCTTTGAACGGGCTATTTTGGGGCTTTGGTATAGGTTGTAACATAATATAGGGCACATTGGCGATTAAAGATGTTGACATTGCTCACCAAAAAGGGCTAATTTTTACTAGGTTGGGGGTTTTGTCTTCAACCTACTTCTCTCCTAAAATTTAACTCCCAACGGTGGCGTTTCTCCCTGGCGCCGCCGTTGGTTTTTTAAAGGATGGAACAATGCCAAAGGTTAGAATGGCAAGCGGTAAGGTGAAGCATTATGCGTACACGTCGAAGGGCAAAGATGCTGCGAAGAAGGCAAAGGCTGCTGCTGGCAAAGCCAAAAGAACCAGGAAAGCGTGATGGCAGGCAAGCTCAGTAAAAAACAAATGCTGGCGATTTGTGACAGGCTGGCAACGGGTAAATCATTGCGGTCAATCTGCGACATTGATGCGAAAATGCCTCACTGGGTTACAGTTTTGCAAGCAGTTCAGCGTGATGAGGAACTGCATGAGATGTACACAAGGGCAAGGGCCATCGGTGCTGAAGTTATGGCCGATTATATGTTCGACCTGGCTTCACAGCCGTTGGACAATGTTGATTCAAAGATGGCTAATGCTGAAGTTCAACGCAGGCGAGTTGAGATCGACACGCTTAAATGGACGTTTGCCAGACAGCAACCAAGAGGCATCCGTAACAAGGCTGAAGACACAGCAACGGGCAATGCGATTGTTCTAAGCTGGTCGAACAATGCGGATGATGTAAGCGCAAGGCAGGCAGAAGAAAGCGACACTGGTACTGTGATTAGCCTCGTTGATGAGGCCAGTTGATCCGAAATCGGTATTCTTTCAGCATAGCAATACGCGCGAGATTCGATGATTTCCCTAACAATTTGGCCAATCTGGCGGCTCGACCGGCAACGCATTTGCAAGCGATTTGTTAATCGGCTGCGTAAGCTATTGAAAACAAAGGGCTGACCTCAAGATTACCAATCTTAGGGTCAGGCAAAAAATGGCGCAAACCATAGAGATTCCGTACTCCCCCCGCACCCTTCAGCGGGAGCTGCACGCCGCCTGGTCTGGGCATAGGTATAGTGTCGTTGTCTGCCATCGCAGGGCAGGTAAAACAGTAGCGGTCCTAAACCACCTGCTACGTGACGCACTCACAACAAAAAAACCAAACGCCAGATACCATTACCTAGCCCCCACCTACCGCATGGCCAGCAACATAGCCACAGACTACCTTCTCCAATTTTCGGAAAAAATACCGGGTTTCACGTTCAACAAGACCAATTTAACCGCTTCCTACCCCAACGGCAGCCGCATCAGCCTGCTTTCAGGAGAAGACGAATCTAAGATCCGTGGAATCTACAGTGACGGCATCTGCATCGATGAATGTGGATTAATGAGTGAAACGGTCTTTCCAGAGGTCATACGCCCCGCCCTGTCCGACCGCAACGGCCTCAACGGTGAAAAGACCTATGCGATTTTCATCGGAACCCCGATGGGCCACAACGTGTTTTATGATTACTATATGAAAGCCAAGGACGATCCTGAGTGGCACAGCGCCATGTTTAAGGCGTCAGCGACGGGCATCCTGCCGGATGAGGAGCTACGAGCGGCAAAAAACACTATGCCCCCTGACGCTTATAATCAGGAGTTTGAGTGTTCATTTGAGGCAAATGTCCCGGGCGCTATATTTTCCAAGGAAATGCAGCTTTTGGATGAACGCGATCAAATTGGAAATATCCCCTACGACCCGACGCATAAGGTGGAGACTTTTTGGGATCTGGGCATCAACGACAACACTTCAATTTTATTTGCACAGATATTTTCCGGCGGCAGATCGATCCATATTATTGATCATTTGAGCATGAACAGAGAGGGGCTGCCGTTTTATGCCAAGGTTTTGGACGAGAAGGGCTTTCATTATTCGGCGCATCACGCCCCGCATGATATAAACGTGACTGAATTAGGCACGGGAAAGACGCGTCAGGAGACGGCCTTGGGTTTGGGCATTAATTTTATTAAGGCTCCCAAGTTGCCGCTTGAGGAGAGCTTAAACGCTGTCAAGGTAACGCTGCCGCGTATTTGGATAGACCGGGAGAAGTGCAACGGCTTGATTGAGGCGTTGCGTTTTCATCACAGGGTTTACGACCCGAAAAACAGGATATTCAAGAGTACCCCGCGACACGACTGGAGCAGCCATGACGTTGCGGCGATGCGCACGCTTGCCACGTCAATACGTCAAGTAGCCCCGCCGATAGAGAGTAATTACAGCCGCCGGGGATCGGCTTCTGGCAGTTGGATGGGGTGACATGGGATTGCTTAGTCAGAACTCCGCACCGACGCGGCAAGATATTCTGCGTGGCTTGTTGCAAGACGAGAAGTCCGTTGCGTATCGTGGCGGTTTGCTGCCGTATTTGGCTCGCACCGTCACTGATCCGATTGACGATGTAAGTGAGTATGAGCAGCTAGAGTGGGCGGCGCCTGGTTTACTGTATGAGCCGTTGAGCGGCATGGCTAAGACCGGCGGTATGCTTGCCGGCAACGTGCCTGTTGATCCACGGGTAATGACGCAGACAATGCTTGATGCTCCGCTGATCGGCGGCTTGTTAGGAGCGACGACGGGCGCGGCTCCACGGGGTGCGGTTCTTGGTGCTTTTAGTGGAGGTCGTAGGTCTCCATCTGAAATGTCAGCAAGTGAATTAAGGGCCGAAGCCAATGCACTGCGTTTTCCTAATGAGAATTTAAACATTAACGCTGAATTGGCGCAGTCGGCGAAAGATTATTTTGGTGTTACCCGTAGCCCTAACGAAACGGGCTATATCATGCAAGACGGCACAAGGCTTGATCTTAGTGGTCGGCACTATGCTGGCGGCTATGAAAAGCAAGGGGATCGTTTTGTTCCAGAGGTTGGTAAACCTGATTATTTAGGTGGTGATAGAGCCGTTGACCATAGAGAGCTTTACGATTTAAAGGGTTTAAAAGAAGGCGAGCATCAATGGGACGCTGTTGAACAGCTTATGCGTGAAACTGGCGCGGTGCGTTATATGCCAAATCAGGGCATTTCTATTATTGATGGGCAAAAAATAAGTGATAAGCAATTAAAGGCTATCGTTAGCGACTTTAGAAAAAACGGCAATTCTTTAACCGTTGATATTGACCCAGTAGGCGGCGGCTCTCGCGCTGTATCTAAAACCTTTGACCGCCCTACGGTTGAAGGTGTGCGAGAGTTTATCGAACTGGGAGCCAACAAAGCTCCAACCGCCGCACTGCCGGGGTTGTTGGGCAAGGTTTTAGATAAACGTGCCCAGCAAATGCTTTTACCCCCGGCGGAGAGGCTCCAGCCATCGGGCCAAGGCGTTATGGATTTATCGCCCGAGGCGTATGTCCGCGACACCCGACAATTTAGCGACGACCTTATGGCGGACATTCCCCGCCAAGTCGAGGGCAAGACACTCCCCAAGGCGGGCCGGTCGCAAGTAATTGTCGATAACATGGACGATATTGCAAAAGTCTTAGTCGATCGGGCGCGTTCTCAAATGGGGACAGAGACCCAATATTTCTATCACACGGGTCCGATTTACGAGGCCGCCCGCAAGGCGGGCCTCAGTAAAAAAGAGGCCGGTGAGTTCATGCGCGACTTTTCCGACGCCTACGCGGCCACGTCGCCCCGCACGCCGACTGAGCCAAACTTGCGGAGCGCCTCACTGGTCATGGCAAAAGACGCGGCGGGTATACCGTTTGACACAGTGGTCGGCCCAAATGCCGGTCGCGGTTTAAACGAAACTGGTTACCCAATGATGATCCAAAATAAGGGCGACATCTCATCGAAGGGCAAGCCCGCCACGCAGACGGGCATACATAAATTACTCCTGCAAGAATTGCAGCGCAGCGGCAAGATTAACAAAGACACAAACCCGAAGCCCGCGACATTTGCGCGGAATGTTGAGGGCAATCTCAGCGCGCCGACTATAGACACTCACGCCATACGCGGCGCACTCGACGCCCTCAATGAATTGCAGCCGGGGGCGATACCGAAAGGGTTCATCAAACCAAAATTCCGCAAGCAATACGACGAAGACCCGTCGAGTTTTAACGCCGCGACGATGGTGGACGACACGCTGGCAAGCGCACAAGTCGGCGGCACAAAGAAGCAAGTCGAATACGCGCCCTTCGCCGATTTATATAAACTAATGGCCGACAAGTTGGGCGTCTCGCCCGCCGAGGCCCAATCGATGGGCTGGTTTGGGTCGGGCGCGAAAACTGGTTTGGCGTCCGAGGCTAAGTCAGTGGCCCGCCTCATTGACGAGCGCATCGACGTAACCGCCCAGGCGCTGGGCGTGACATCAAAAGAGGCGGCGCGGATGTTTTTCCGCCGCGAGATACCGCTTATGGCAAACCCCATAACCGCCGCATTGCCTGGCCTATTAGAAGACCAGCGCGGCTTGAGCGATTTTATCAATTATAGCGGCAGCGATAAGCGCCAGCATCGTGGGCCTTACAAAATGCGCGGCTTGCTGGGCGGCACTCTTTATGAAGCATCAACCCCGGGTGGATATATTTGATGGCATCTTATTCAGACAAAAAACCCGACGATAAACTTGCCGACATTCGTGAAGCCTTCAAGGTTTGCGAGGAAGCAGAGGCAACGAATCGGGAACAAGCCAGGCACGACTTGGAGTTTGGCCGCATGGGCGTTCAATGGCCCGATGAGGTTAAGCGGCAGCGTGAGCGTGACCGTAGGCCGTGTTTAACGGTTAATAGAATGCCGACGTTTATCAGGCAAATTGTTAATGATGCCAGGATGAATAAACCGGCCATCAAGTGTCATCCCGTGGACAGCCACGCGGACGTTGAGACGGCGAAGGTCTTGAACGGTTTAATCCGGCAGATTGAAGTCTCGAGTAACGCCGATGCGGCGTATGCAACGGCTATTGATGACGCGGTAAGTATGGGCTTTGGCTATTTCCGCGTAGATATAGACTTTGCGACGGACGATGCGTTTGAGCGTGATATTCGTATTGAGCGCATAATGAACCCGTTTTCTGTCTATCGTGATCCGCGTTCTACGGCGGTAGACAGCAGCGATTGGAACATGGCGTTTGTTACGGAGTTGCTGACGCATGACGAGTTTGAGGCCAACTATCCCGACGCGGAAAAGGTTGATTTTGAAAACAAGAGCTTAGAGCAGCGCGATAACGTCTGGTATACCGACGACACGGTAAGGGTTGCTGAGTATTGGAGCCGTGAAGAAGTAGACCGCGAAATCGTATTGCTCAGTGACGGCCAGATCCTAGACGTGGATGTATTTGAAGCGCAGCGCGACTTCTTTGAGATCGAAGGCGTTCTGCCGGTGCAATCACGCATGAGCAAGCGCACCAAGGTCAAGCAGTGCGTGGTGACGGGCGCGGAGGTGTTAAGTGAGATCGAATGGGCGGGGCGGTACATCCCGATTATCCCGGTCTACGGCGAGGAAGTTGTAGTCGGTGAAAACCGCAGCTTCCACAGCCTGATACACTTCGCTAAAGACAGCCAGCAGATGTATAATTTCTGGAGGACGGCTGCGGCTGAACTGGTCGCACTCGCTCCAAAGGCACCTTGGATCGGGCCGATTGGCGCGTTCAATACGGATGCTAAATGGTCTACCGCTAATTCAGCTAATCACGCATATTTAGAATACGATGGCGGTACAGCACCTACTCGCCAACCCTTTGCAGGCGTTCCAGCCGGTGCGATCCAAGAGGCGCTTAACAGTAGCGACGACATGAAAAGCGTTATTGGCATGTTTGACGCCAGCCTTGGCAACATGGGCAAGGAAGTCAGCGGCAAGGCAATCGCAGCGCGGCAACGCGAAGGCGACATCGGAACTTATCATTTCATTGATAATCTCAGCCGTGCCATCCGCCATGCAGGCCGTATTATTGTCGATCTGATACCCAGTATTTATACCGAAGCCAGGGTGCTGCGTGTGCTTGGCGAGGATAACGAGGCCAGCACCGTGCCGGTGAACCAGCCGGTGCAGGGCCAGGATGACCCAGAACCAAGGATCTACGACCTGACGACCGGCAAATACGATGTTGTCGTTAAACTAGGCCCATCGTTTACCACGCAGCGGCAAGAGGCGGCAGAGCAGATGATGCTGCTGGTGCAGCAGTTCCCGCAAGCCGCCCCGATTATTGGCGATCTTATAGCCAAGAACCTTGATTGGCCTGGTGCTGAAGAAATGGCAGAGCGGCTGAAGAAGTTGCTGCCGGAACAGATCCAGGGCGCTGATCCTGAGAAGGAACAAATGAAAGCGCAACTCACTGAGGCGACGGCAATAATTCAGCAGTTGCAGGTTGACCGTAGTATTTACGAGCAGAAAAACCAGATCGATGCGAACAAGTTGACCCTCGACGCGCAGAAAGTTGTCACTGACAAATACCGCGCAGAGACGGATCGTATGGAAGCCTTGGTGAAAGCCGAAAAGGAAAATTCGGCTATCCCATCCTTGGAGGATTTTCAACCCAACTCATTAATTTAAGGAGATTTAATCAATGTCAGACGAAGCAAACAATCCTGAGTCGGAACTTGCTTTAGAAGCCGATAGCCCAGCACCCGAAGCCGCAGAGGCAGAGGATACGCAGACGGTTGAGGAAGTGTCAGACACAGAAGCCGAAACCCTTGAGGCAGAGGCTACAGACGAGACAGAGGGGGAGCCAGCGGCTCCCGAATTTGTTTCGGTCGAGTATGACGGCCAAGAGTATGAAGTGCCGTCAACAATCAAAGACGCACTGCTTCGGCAGAGTGACTATACCAAAAAAATGCAGGATGTTTCTGTACAGCGTAAAGCCGTAGAGGAACAGCAGGCAGGCTTAGAACAACAGGCGGCATTCCAACAAGAGACGATACAGGATGTCGCAGAGGTTAAGGCTATTGACCAGCAAATCGAGCAGTACGCTGCTTTGAATTGGACAGAGCTTTATCAACAAGACGCTTCGCAAGCGGGGATTCTAAATCATCAGAAACAAGAATTAGAATCTCAACGACAACAAACGATCAATCGACTCGACCAAAGGCAAGCGCAATTTCAAAGTCAGCGTGCCGAAACGCACGCCAAGGCGGTGGAACAAGGCCAGGAAGTCCTTTCAAAGGAGATCGATGGATGGTCGCCAGAGCTAGGCAAGCAAATCGCAGATTATGGCATCAGCCAAGGTTTGAGTGCGCAAGCTGTGGCAAGCATAGCAGACCCCGTTCACGTAAAACTTATCGACAAGGCCAGACGTTATGATGAACTCGTGGCAAAGCAGAAATCTGCAAAGCCAAAGGCCCCGGCTGAACCGCCAAAGGCGGCGGTGAAGGTTAAGGGCAAACGAGCTAATCCGACAAAAGACCCCGACAAGATGAGCATGAATGATTGGCTGTCTATGCGTGAAAAGCAAATCGCGTCCCGCAGCAATGCGCAGGCGTAACCTTTCATCATTTTATAAGAGGATAAAATGGCTAACACTAATTTGACACCAACAGCGGTGACCCGTGAGGCTCTCCGCATTCTTCACCAGAAGTTGAATTTTGTAGGCACGATTAATCGTTCTTACGATTCATCTTTTGGTAATTCCGGCGCTAAGATTGGTGATTCGTTGAAAATACGTCTCCCAAACGTTTATACTGTCCGCACTGGCGCAGCCCTATCGAGCCAGGACATAGTAGAAAGTAGCGTGACTTTGGCCGTACAAACGCAGAAAGGCGTGGATACGACCTGGACCAGCGACGACCTTACACTCGACATTGATGACTTTGGCTCCCGAATTTTGGAACCAGCCATGAGCGTTTTGGCTGCCAACATCGAAGCGGATGTCATGAATTGTTACAAGGACGTGGCCAACAACGTCACAGATGTCGGCGCTACCTTAGCCACGGTCGATGTTATGCAAGCGTCGAAGATCCTGACCGATAACCTGGCACCCTACGATTCTCGTTGCCTCAACCTGAACACGCAAGACAACCTGGACTTGGTTGAGGCGTTAGCGGGTCGTTACAACGATCAATCTAAAGTAGCCAAAAACTATCGTGAAGGTCGCGTGGCAAGTAACACATTCGGATTTTCCGACATTATGGAAAACTCAATGTGGCCTCAACATACGACGGGTACTGACGATGGAACCGGCGATTATCTTGTCAACGATTCCGGCACGATAGCTGAAGGTTCAACCAGCATCACAACCGATACTGGCGCAGGCACGTTCTTGATTGGCGACATCGTATATTTTGCCTCCGTTTTTGAAGTTCACCCGGAGACAAAATCCACAAGCACTAGGCTAAAGGAGTTTGTCGTAACGGCAAATTCTGGGACGAGCGCAACGACAATCAGCTTTTCACCGGCTCTTTATAGCTCTGGTGCGAAGCAGAACGTCAGCGCAATGCCTGCCAACAACGCCGCCATCCATAAGAATGAGAGTGACCGCAGTACAGACATTGGTGCGTCTGCTGACTTTGGCGTTTCACTTGCGTATCATAAAGATGCGTTCGTGTTTGCAACGGCTGACTTGATCATGCCAAAGGGCGTGGACTTCGCAGCCCGTGAGGTCATGGACGGCATCTCGATGCGGATTGTAAGGGATTACAGCATTAGTGCTGATACCTTCCCAACTCGTATTGACGTTCTCTATGGATACAAAACCGTGCGTCCAGAATTGGCGTGCAGAATCCAAATGAACTAGTAGCCACTATATGTTGTGTCGCCGGCAGCTGCTGGCGGCACAACATCTTGTGTAAGTGAGGTAAAATGCCAAAAGTTTGGATGTATAAAACCGGCACGGGTGAGCCTGAGTTGTTTGAGGCTGATGCTGTGCCTACAACTGGCTATGCCGATAGTCCCAAAGCAGCGATGGGCAAGGCGAAGCCTGCTGTTAAGAAGGCCGAAGTCAAAAAGCCTGCCGTTAAAAAGCGTGCAAGGAAAGGCGGCAAGTTTGTCGCTGATGATCCCAACACGCCAGACGTGAATGAGGCTTACGAAAAATGAGCATTACAACGCTTGCGGAATTAAAAACGGCCCTCGATACCGAAACATCAAGATCGGATATTGATTGGACCGATTATATCACCAGGGGCGAAGCACGCTTAAACCGTAAGCTGCGCCTATTGTCTCAGGAAACGTCCACCACGTTTACGCTTTCAAGCGGCGACAGCACGCAAGCTCTGCCTACAGGATTCATTGAACACATAGATTTATTTTACACCGACGACAATTACCAGCCTACGCAGCAATCACTTTATTCTCTGCAAGAAACGGCAAGCACGGGGTCTGGCAGGCCGTTCTATTTTGCGATTGGGTCAGTTATCCAGTTTGAAAGATCGGCAGACCAAAGCTATGGATTTACTCATCGTTATTATAAAAAGTTTGACCTTATTACGGATTCCACGGGAAATAGTCTATTAAGCAACGCACCCGATGCCTACATCTACGCAACTTTGAGCGCGTTTCTGATGCGTGCAAAGGATACGCAGGGCGTTCAGTCAAACCTCAATCTGCTTGACGGCGTTATTGCTGAATTAAACACGATGGATGGCCGCAGCCGTGGTCAAGCCCGATTGTCGGTTGATGCTGGCCTGGTTCCTTCCAGAACTTTTGACATTAACAGGGGTTTTTAGTGTTTAACTTTGGCCCGTTCCTACCCGACCAGGCCGACCTTGGCAATCCAGGGGCGACGGTAGCGACCAACGTGCTGCCTAAAACGGCAGCAACTTATGCGCCTTTCCCATCGCAGGCAACAGTTGCCAATGCGTTGTCAAACCGGCCAAGAGGGGCGGCGTCTTTTATTCAAACGGACGGCACCGTCAACAATTTCGCTGCTGACCATCAGGATATTTTTAAACTGGGTACAGTGACCTTTGCCAACGTATCCCGGCAAGCGGCCAGCTACACAGTTGGTACAAACGACCATGTGCATTTCATCAATTTTGGCAACCGCGTGATTTCGGTTAACGGCCACACAGACCCGCCTCAGTCTTTCGTTATGGGAACCGATAGTACTTTTACAGATCTGTTAAAGACCCAGGCGACTTGCACGATTACTATTACTTCTTATGGCAATCTTGCCAATGGCGACAAAGCGACCTTAATTGCCACCGACCAGACCAGCCATGATTTTACTGCTGCCGGTTCTGCTGGGTCGGGTGACTTTGTCGCAGAGACTTCTAATAACCAGACGGCAACAAACTTAGCCGCGCAGATTAACGCGAATGCTAAATTTTCAGCCAGCGCAACGGATGCAGTGGTAACGGTGACGCAAGCCGTGGCGGGTATCAAGGGCCAGACAACGGTTACTTTAACCGACGCAGGCAGTGCCGGATTTACCAAAACTAATTTTGTAACCGGCGTGAGTTATGACATCCGCGCCAGGGCAATTGCGGTTGTTAAAGACTTTGTGGTCCTGGGCAATATCTACGATGGCGACGGCACCACGCCAAACCGCATCCATTGGAGCGGAATTAACGACCCAACTAGCTGGGAAACCGTAGGATCAGCAGCAGCGGCAGCGGTGCAGTCCGATAGACAGGATCTGCCGGTCGGTGGCGAAGTGATGGCAATCACAGGAGCCATTGGCGGCATGGACGGGGCTGTATTTTGTAAGAAAGCCATATACCGTTTGTCGTATGTCGGGCCGCCTCTGGTCTTCACGATCCAGGCTATAGAGCGTGATCGTGGCCCGATGGCACGCAACAGCGTGGTCAATGTCGGGTCGTTTGGATTTTATTTAGGCGAGGAAGGCTTTTGGAGTTTCTCAGGATCAGGTTCTCGTGCAATAGGCGATCAGAAGGTTGATCGTTATTTTCTTGATGATCTTGACCAAAACTATATAGATCGTGTCTACGGAGCGGCTGATCCTGTCAGCAAGATGGTTTATTGGGCGTACCCAGGAAGCGGCAACAGCAGCGGCCAGCCCAATAAAATCATTGTCTATAATTGGGCGGCAGATCGTTGGGCTACGGCTGACATTACTCAGGAATACATGTTTCGCAACTTATCGGTAAGCCGCACGCTTGAAGATTTAGACGACTTTGGAACGATGGATTCGATTGATGTGTCACTGGACGACGAGAGTTGGATCGGTGGTCTGACCAGCCTGAACAGCTTCGACTCCGATTATAAGCTCTGCCGGTTTACCGGCTCTAATTTAGCAGCAACGTTAGAAACGCAAGAACTGGGCGGTACGGGGCGTATCTATGTTAATGCTATACGGCCCTACGTTGATGGCGGCACGGTAACGGTTGCACTCAAGCATAGAGTGGCCCCTGGCGATAGCGTCACCGCAACAAGTGCCAATGCCATCGATTCAGACGGCCAAGCGCATTTCACTGTATCGACAAGATTTGCACGCGCACAAGTGAACATAGCCGCTGGCGGCACTTGGACACATGCGCAGGGAGTGGATGCAGAAACGGTTGCCGATGGTGCGGCCTGATGGCGGTTAGTGAATTTCCGGCACCGCCCATCGGTTCTACCGATGAGGAGTACCATCGACAGCAAATTAGCCAGAGCGTTAATCAGGTGCTTACGGGCAAAACGAACAACGTGCTTGATGTCACGCTGACTGCAAGCGCGGCGTCCACGACGATTACCGATGCGAGGATTGGTGTAAACACGGCGTTAATTTTTACGCCAACCACGGCTAACGCATCGGCTGAGATCGGTGCAGGCACAATATACGTTGCCAGCGCAAGCAGGTTGAATGGCAGCGTTGCGGTGACGCACGCAAATAATTCGCAGACAGATCGAACTTTTAAGGTTGTATTGGTGGGTTGATGGCTGAAACATATACAGACTCAATGGGCAACGTATTCCCGCTAAATGCCTATGGCAGGCCGGAAGGGTACTGGAAAGACAACAAATATATTTTTCCTAAATTTGGCAATCAGCCAGCCGCCGTGCAGCCAGCGGTTGAGCCTGTGCAGCCTGTGGTGCAGCCGACAAATCCCTACCGTTTGCCGTCAAGCGTACAGCAGCAGCAGGCGCAGGATTCTGCTGGCGGTGATCCGACGCAGTTAGGTGGCGTGCCTGAAGGCAGCACCCCTGCAATGGTTGCAGCAAGCAATCAAGGCAACCCATCCGTTGCCCCTTCACCAACCCCAAGCAGCAGCAGTTTGTTTAGCGGTACGCCTAATACAAGTATAAACCCTGCGGTTGCTCAAAGTCTTGGCGGTCGGCTTGGTGGGTTGCTTGGGCCAGCGGGAGCGGTTGCCGGAAACCTCATTGGCGGGATTGCAGGCGGTCGAGGCAATCGAGGTATTGCGGGTGATTTTGCCGGTACAACGCTTGGCACGGCATTATTAGGGCCGCTTGGCGTTCTTGGCGGCGTTGCTGGCGGTCGTATTGGCGACATGAAGGATATGGAAAGCACACTTGCTTTAGGCCCGCGTGGGCAGCGGGGGTTCTGGAGCAGCCTTGGTCACGGGCTTGGCATCGGGCCGTCCGTCAATCAGCAGATGGAAGATTACTACGGGATTAACCAACCGGGCATTGATCCGCTTGGTGCGGCTGGTGGGCATCCGGGGTTAGAGGATGTTGATGAAGACGACATTGGCGACATTGATCTGGAATCTCAAACTAATCCATTTGGTGACATTGCGGATGCGTTTGGGCAAGGAGATGACGGCCCAACAGCAATCGGCACGATGAGCAATATGGGCGGCGACCAAGGCGGCTGGACATAACCTTGCAAGCTAATGTAAAACAGGATCATGGAAATTTTAATAGCAGTTGTAGACATCGTTCTTCGCACGATTTAAGGCTTGCGTCACAAGCCGAAATCAAGGGGCTGGATTTTCAATCGCTGACGCTGATTGAACGTGCATTACAATACGACAGCACGCACACGCTCAACGATGTTCTAACAGATTTACGAGCAGGCCGCGCACAGCTTTGGCTGGCAACCGACAACGATGAGGTCGAGGGCATTGCTGTTACTTGTATTACAGAATACCCGCAGACAACGACTTGCCTGATCTGGCTGTGTGCCGGGATGGGCAGAGAGAAATATACCCCGCTGCTTGGGAATATCGAACAGTGGGCGAAGGCGCAGGGTTGCGCATCGATCAGCCTGGAGGGTCGGCCAGGCTGGGAACGAATTTTAACCGACTATGGCAAGACCAAAATTGTTTTAGAAAAGAGGCTTTAAGATGGGTGGCAGTTCATCAAAACCAAGTGGCGTTTCGCGTACAGTTGTTAGTAACGACCCGCCAGCGTTTCAGCAGCCGTACATAGAACGCGGTTTTGAAGAGGCAGAGACGCAGTTTGGCACACCACGCACGTTCTACGAAGGCAGTACCGTTGTGCCGTTCTCAGATCCGACGCAAGCCGGATTGACAGCGATGGAAACCAGAGCAACGGCGGGATCTCCGCTGGTGACTGCTGCGCAAGACTTGACGGCCTCAACAATGGCTGGTGACTATCTCAGCCCTGATAGTAATCCTTATTTAAAATCTGCAATGGACGCAGCTACCCGACCTATGAAGGAAGCGTTCACGCAAGATGTAATTCCAGGAATTAGTTCTGCTTTTTCTTCCGGCGGTCGGTACGGTTCTGGGTTGCAAGGGAATATGCAAGCGCGTGCTGCTGAAGATTATCTAACCGGGTTGGGTGATGTTGGCGCTAAAATGGCATACAGCAATTATGCGGATGAGCGTGCGCGTCAGGCTGCTGCCGGAACGGCTGCGCCTGGCATGGCAGAGTTGGACTATTTAGACCCATCCCGACTCGTGGATATAGGCGGTGCTTACGAAGGCATGGCAGCGCGTGAGTTGCAAGAAGATATTGATCGTCATCGGTTTGCAGAAGATGAGGAGCGCATCCGACTTAGCGAGTATTTGCCTGCGGTGACCGGCGGCCAGTGGTCAACGTCATCAACAGATCAACCTATCTATTCTGATGATACTTCCCGTTATCTTGGCTACGGCGCGAGTGGTGCAGGGATTTTAAATAGTTTATTTGGCGGCAGCGGTAGCGGCGGTGGCTCTGCGTGGTCGGGTATGAAGGGACTTTTCTAATGGCACCTTATATTCGCGGTCAACTAGGGCTTTTAGGCGCTCCCAGCATGCCGACCGGCCTAAGTTTCAATCTCCCCCCTTCTCTATCGCCTACACCGGCACGAGCAGCACCGACTACTCCAGCCATGACCGGCTTGCTTGGCGCTAATCCAGCGCAGGCACGCGCTCATGCTTTTCTAAAAGGCATTGGCGCAATGGCTCCTGGCTTGCTTGCTGCCGGTGCGCCTAGCACCGACCCAGGCGCAATGGCCAAGGGTCATGCGATGGCTGCGCAAGGCTTTCAGCAGGGCCGTCAAGGGGCGCTTGACCGCGTGCGTGCGGAGAATGTTCAGAAAATTACTATGGCGGTAGCGGCTGCTAAAGCGGCCAGGGAGAAGCAGTTGCATGATATCCAGATGCAGAAGCACGCTGCTTTTAGTAAGCTTCTAATACCGACATCTGCTCAAGTGCCGACGCAACGATTAGCGTCATCAGCACAATCGCCGTTGGGCGCTAACATAGCTAAAGCAATTAACCTCCCGTCATCTGTGGTTAAGCCTGGTGTTTGGCAATCAACAACAACATCACCAGTGCAGGCGCAACAGCCACCAATTAGTAAGTTAGGATTATCGCCAGAAATGTTGGCGACCATCGTTGCGTCAGACGACGGCCCTGGTGCCTTGCAAAAAGTGTTGATGCAACGCAGTGATCCAAAACTGGAATATATAGATGGTCAATTAACGGGGTTTGGCAAGGTAAAGCAAGAGGACAAACTGCGCGGCGAATTAAAGCCGGTTGTGACAGCGTTTGGAAATTCTCAAAGGTTCTTTAATATTGTTGAGGGCCAGCTTCAAAAGAAAACCGGAACGGCTGATATTGCTGGCCTCAATGCCATGATTAAAATGATTGACGCAGGCATGGTAACGGTTGGTGAAGTTGACCTGCAGCGCGAGGCTCAATCTATTATTTCAAGAATCCAAGGTACAATTGCGCAGTTTAAAGGCGGCAGGCTGTTAGATTCAGAAAAAGACGCATTGCGTACTAATATGCGTGCAACCGCCAAAGACCTTTTGGCTAGTATGCACAGTGCGCATGAGCGCAGTGTTATGGGTTACAAAGGCATAGCTGACCGCCGTCAGTTGGATTGGAACAACATCTGGACGATGAAAGGCGTGTTTAAGGATAAGGCTAAAACCACAGGCAACGGCAACAATGCAACCCTCAATCCCAGACCAAACAGCAACAGCATTGGTAGTAAAGTCCCTAATCTTGAATCTACGGAGCCAGGTTAATGGTAAGCAAAAAAACAATTGAAACTCATGTCCGAAATTTAACCAAAGTCAAAGTGGCTGGCTTGGGCGCAGAGGGGGCGCTTGATTATCTTGCCGACAGAAAGGTTTCAAAGGAAACGGCGCAAAAGATATACGACCACCCTGAGTTTCGGAAAGCCTTCATTGATACTGATGCAAATGTCGCACGGCAGGCTATAGGCCAAGGTACAGCATTTGGCTTTGGTGATGAGATTGAAGGTCTTGGGCGCGGGGCGATGAGTTATCTTCAAGGTGACACGCCTTGGGCAGATTTTGATTTCTCTGCGGCACGGGATAAGGGCATCGATCAGGCACGGGCAGAGGTCGAGCTTTATCAGAGAGCGCGGCCCTACAAATCAACAGCCTTGCAAGTTGGCGGCGGTCTTTTAACTGGCTTGGCTGGTTCGGGGCGTGCGCTTGCCATGCGTGGCGCTGGGCTTTTGCCGCGTGTGATTGAAGGCGCGAAGCAGGGGGCTATTCACGGCGGTTTTAGCGGCGCAGGCCGTGGCGAGGGTGGAATTGATCTGCCGGGTTTGGAGAGCCGTGGGATAAGCGCGGGAACAGGCATGGTCACCGGCGCAGCGGTCGGCGGCGGTGTGCCAGTAGTTGGCACCCTTTCGCGAGGCGCGATGAATCTTGCTGGCAAACTAGCGCCAGGGTCGCAAGTCAAGCGGCAGGCTGGGGGCTTGCTAAGACGCGGCATAGACGACGACGAGATCACCGTGCCTGCCATCCGCGATGCGCTCAGTCGAATGCCGTCAGTCGCACGGATTCCAGACGCGCCAGATCGGTTTTCCATTGGGTTGCGTGACTTGGCTCGCCACGCGGCAACGACATCCGGCGGTAAAGCCGCGCACAGATTCCTCACAGAGCGGAACGAAGATCAAGCGCGTCGCGCCTTAGAATCGGTTGATAAATTCTTGCCGACTCAGAGCCTCAATGATTACTTGGAAGAAACAAGACTTACGCGGAGAGTAAGCGCAAACCGCGATTACGGCTCTGCGTATAAACAAGACCTAGAAATGACAGAAGAACTGAAGGTTTTTCTAAGAAACAAAAAGATTCAAGAGGCTTGGGCGGGTGCCGTAGATATCATGGAATATGACGGTTTGGATTCGCGGGCCTTCCGCAATCTGGTCCAAGTCAAAGACGGCCAGACAATATTCAGAAGGCCAACCTTGGGGATCATGGACTACATCAAGCAAAGCCTTGATGATCAAGTCAATTCTCTATATTCGGCGGGGCAATCTACCAAGGCAGGCCGAGCCAAGAACCTGCGTGACGATCTGCGTGACTATTTAGATTCGGTCAATCCAGCTTACAAGGAAGCGCGTTCAGTCTACGCGGGACACTCTGCGGCAATGGAAGCGGCAGAGGAAGGCAAAAAGTTTGTGCTTCGCCCTGGCACATTCGACCAGGGTATGCTCGCAAAGTTTGGCGACCATGAAATGGAAAGTTTCCAAGTTGGCGTTGCCGACGCGCTGCGTTTCCAGATCAATAACACGTCCGACGGCGGCGATGCGGTTGCCAAGATATTCAACAATCCCGCTAAGAGAGATCGGCTGCGTACCGCGTTTGCGTCCGATGAGGATTTTGCGGCGTTTGCGCAGGCTATGGAAAACGAAAGGCAAATGTCGCTGACAAGTTCGCGGGCAACCACTGGATCACGGACAGCGCCTATGATGGCGGACGCTGATGCTGCGCAAAACTTTAGTGATGCAGGAGATTTGGCATCCGGCGGCGGCGGTGCAATCGCGCGTCTAATCATGCAGGGAATGAAAGAAGGCGCACCGTCTGATGCAGTGGCGGCAGAGCTGGGCCGCTTGTTGTTAGACCCAGATAATCAGGAAGAAGCCCTGAAACTGATGGCTAAAGGTAGCCCGATGGTGCGGCGAGGGGCAACGCGGACGCCAGCCATCTTAGGTAACGTACTCGCCCAGCAATCACCACGGGCAATAGTAGAAGATAGGAACCCTTAATCATGGCAGTTAAAGATTGGAGCACCACGGCGGGAAATAACACCGCGCCGGGATCGGTCAATTTTCAGGAATCACAGTTGCCGTCAACAGTCAATAACTCGATGCGGCAAGTGCTTGCCGACCTGAGAACCGACCTAGAAGATGGAAATTGGTTCAACTACGGTAACTCCACAGTCTATGCAAGCTCGACCACGTTCACCGTCGCGTCCACCAACGTCACGGCGATCTATACGGTAGGCCGACGCATTAGGGCGGTTGGCTCAAGCACTGGCACAATCTACGGCGTCATTACCGCTAGCGCGTTCAGCACCAATACGACCGTTACCATCGTGTGGGATTCCGGCAGCCTGTCATCAGAGACTTTGGCGATCTCTGTCAGCAAGCTTGACGCCAACGGCCATGTTGATGCCAGCAAGATTACCAGCGGCACGCTGCCCAATGCGCGGCTTGATCAGCAAGTGCAAGACGTTGCCGGGCTTGCAGTAACTGACGGCAATTTCATCGTCGGCGACGGTTCCAACTTTGTTGCCGAAAGCGGTGCCACGGCTAGGGCATCGTTAGGCTTGACTATCGGCACGCACGTGCAGGCGTATGACGCAGAACTTGCGGCATTGGCTGGTTTGACATCAGCAGCAAACAAGCTGCCCTATTTCACCGGCAGCGGATCAGCGGCAGTTGCTGATTTTACCGCAGCAGCACGCACTGTTCTGGACGATGCCAGCACCGGCGATATGCTGACCACGTTGGGCGCATTACCGCTTGCTGGGGGAACCTTGACCGGCGCGTTGACGTTAAGCGGAGATCCCTCGTCAAATTTACATCCGGCTTCCAAACAATACGTTGATAATGCCCTGCTGGGCATGGGCAAACGCGGCGTGGTCAGGGCGGCGACCACGGCAACCATTACAATCGCTACCGCACTCAACAACGGTGATACGCTTGACGGTGTAACGCTGGCGACCAATGATCTGGTGCTGGTGAAAGACCAGGGCGACAGCGGTGACGCAGCAGACAACGGCATCTATGTCGTCCAAGCCAGCCCTGCCCGTGATGACCTCTACGACACATTCATCGAACACGTTGGCGCATTAATTGCTATTTCTGAAGGAACCACAAACGCCGACCATATGTATCTCTGCACCAGTGACAAATCCGGCACTTTGGACAGTACCGCAATCACTTGGACAAAGGTGACTCCGCAAACGGCTGGCACGGTGACAAGTATCACGGCTGGCACGGGATTATCTGGCGGGACTATAACCAGCACCGGCACCATTGCCGCAGCCGGTCGGCTTGCAGACGTTGCTGGGTTAGCCGTTACAAATAGTGGAGTAATCGTTGGCGACGGTTCCAACTTTGTGCTTGAGACCGGCGCAACGCTTCGCACTAGTTTGGGATTAGGAACCGGCGACAGCCCACAATTCACGGCGGTTAATATCGGAGCGGCTAGCGACACAACGCTTGCACGGTCTGGCGCGGGTGATCTGACGATTGAGGGTAACGCAGTTTATCGGGCAGGCGGCACTGATGTGCCTGTTGCAGACGGCGGCACGGGTGCGTCGAGTTTAACAGATGGCGGCATTTTGCTGGGATCTGGCACAAGTGCAATCACAGCAATGAGTGCACTTGCAAAAGGCAGTATTGTTGCTGGCGACGGTGCAACAGACCCAGTGGCGTTAGCGGTTGGCACAAATAATTACGTTTTGACCGCAGATAGCGGAGAAACTTCAGGTTTAAAATGGGCCGAATCGGCTGGCGGCGGCACGAGTCTAGTTTCGACATCGGATGTTACTTCAAATACTACGACAACGACAATTACAGGATTAGACAGTTCGTCTGACTGGTGGCAATTAATAATAAGTGGCTGCACTCTGAGTGCAATTAGCCAGCCAGAGATTCAATTCATCACAAGCGGTGGCACTCAAAATTCTAATTACACACACGCAACTTCGTCCAACAACCAAGGGAC
>TARA_R110002096_G_scaffold4493_6_pt1 | contig 28805 bp, 24 predicted proteins | sample TARA_R110002096 | Tara Oceans TARA_R110002096 (sample SAMEA4397295) | marine metagenome | biome: Polar Biome; feature: [DCM] deep chlorophyll maximum layer (ENVO:01000326); material: water (ENVO:00002006), including particulate matter (ENVO:01000060) such as... | depth 35 m
TCTTCGCGGTCGAGAGCGTAGGGATTTCCCGCGCCAAAATAAGGCTCCCGGGAGGTTTCGGGGCCGCCTCTTCCATCCTGGGTATGGCAGGCAAAGCAATCCCAGCGCATTAATTCCCTCGTTAGCTCTGGTGCAGGTGTTTCGTCCAGATTTTTCAATGCCAGTTTGATGGACTTGCGTTGGGCGACACCCAGATAGAAATAGGGAACCCCGCCCTCGGTCGGAAGTTCAGCGAGACAACCCACATCTTCGGCCCTCAACGTGGCCAGCGGCGGCGCGCTCGCCAAATTCGGTAGTCCGAGATCGTGACACGCCGCGCAGCCTTTCGTGGTAAACAGGGCACGTCCGGTTTCCGCCAGAGCGGCGTCGATTGCCGGGTGACGAGCATTCGGATCAGTAACCTCGGGACCAGCTTGAAGGTAGGCGGCCAAATCTGCGGCGTCCTGCTCGTTCAAACCAAAATCGGGCATCCGCGTAGACGGGTGAAACGCTGCCGGGTTCATGAGATAGCGGGTTAGGAAATCGACCGACCAATAGGCCGCAAGCCGGATCGGCAGGGAAGGTAATGCGGGAGGTTCCTGAATGGTATCTTCCGCGAGGGAAGGAGCGCGATAGTCGACGTCGGGCGCGTGACAGCCCACGCAGCCAATCGTGTGATAGAGGTTCTTGCCGCGATCTGGGATCCCGAGAAGCAGCGGCTGGTTCTCGTTCCTGGTTTGCGAGAGCAGAAAGTGAAACAGCGCATCGAGTTCTTCCGGATCGCGATCACTCGCCGCGAAAAGGCTGGGCATTCGCGTTCCCCGTTTCAAGTAGCGGGGATTGCGAATCAGCACCTGGAGAGCGGCTGGATCGCTGATTCGAGTCGCAATTTGCTGCAAATCCGGTCCGGGAGAGCCCGGAAGCCGATTCCGTAAATTCGCAGGGGGTTGGTGGCAGCCCACACAGTTCAATTCGCTGAGCAACAGCTCGCCACCTTGCCGCAAATAATCGGGATCGTCGTTCTCCGTGAAAAATCTCTCAAACCCAGCAATGAACGGATGGCTCACCTCTTCGGCATGCGCGGGGTGCGCGTTGACGAGCGCGCGAGGCATGGCAACGAGCAGAAAGATGGTGAGAAATCGAAAAGTGGCCATGAAGCAGCGTTAGTTTAGCGTTGGACGACACTGGGCCAATGAGAATTTGCAGAACGTGCCGGGGGGAAACCCCAAAAAGAAAAGGCCGCCATCACATTCTTCATGCGATGACGGCTTTGTGGAGGGCTTTTGAGGATTAAAGGGGGGCCACTGCTGTTGGAAACGGGAAGGTCAGTGGCTGGCGAATTCGCAAGGGGTTAGGTTGCGGAGGTTAATTCCCCAGATTCCATTTTATCCCGAAATTGGCGGCTCCATTTGCGGAACGCGGTCTTGGCCCGTCCCCAGCGGCTCAGGCCTCCAATGACCTCGTTCTTGCCGGTGCGATCCTTGTCAATGACTGCAAAATAACGCTCTTTGGTAACCGAATCCACAACCTCGGCTTGAATGGCGACGGAACCGGCTCCGGGGTAGCTTCCCTTGATCGCCTTGATGGCTTCTCCGGTGGCCAGGGAGACTGGCGCGAATCCGGTCGCGAACAAAACCGGCGTGTTCGGTTTCATCTCGACCACGGATGCTCGCACCGTCAGGCTTCCGTGCTCCGGCCGGCTCACCACCGTAAAGCTGGAGCTCAATTCTTCTTTGAGTGTTTGCTCGAAGGTGTCGGCCAGCATCTTTGCTTCGCTGTGGCTTGCGCCCTGCATTTTGGTGAAAATGCTGTCGTGCTCAACGGTTGTGCCGTGGACCGGAACGTTGGCCACGTAAACTTTGTCGTAGCGGCTCATCTTCTCCAAATCACCTTCGTAAACGAGTTTGCCCTGCATCGCAGATGGCTTGTCGAAGCCTTGGTAAGAAGAGAGAAACTTGGTTTCGGTTGGAGGGGAAACGGTGACGCAACTGGAGAGGCCCACCATGACGAGAATGAACAGAATGATTGTTTGTAGTTTCACGGCGAGCAATTTAACAAACGATGAGCATAAAGAAATTAAAATATTATGGTTTTTATAATATTTCGAAAATGTAAGATTTCTTTCAAGCTCCGCTCAAGCGTAAAATTGGCACGCAAGTAGGGCTCAATTGTTCGGAATGAGTCGCAATTCCTGACCGTTGACGTAGCCGCGCAACACCAGGTCCTCGTCTTCCTGATGGATCAAAACGGCTCCCGTTTCGCGCTGATCGAACAGTTCGATGGAGCGTTTCGCGACCATCTTCCGCCACGCTGAGGAGATCGCCTGATTCTCCGGGAAGCCATCGTTTGTCGAAATGATCGCCTGGGGATCCACGGCAATCAGAAATTCCTCCAGTCCTGAGAAGTCGGCAACGTGGTGCGACTTCAACAGGACGTCCGCCTTCAAATCCCCGACATTCTCCAGCAGCCACTTTTCGGTCACAAAACCGCTATCGCTCATCGACAAAATCCGGAATCCGGACCACTCAATCATCAGGACGAGGCATTCATCATCGGCCACGGAAAGATCGACGTGATGGCTCGGCGGATAGAGCACATCGATTTTTGCTTCATCGCTGATCTGAATTCCCGTTCCTCCGGCAATCTGGATGGAGGAGATATCCTGGCGCGCTTTGACCTTTTCCAGGTTTCGATAGGCTTGCGACATGCTGGGAAGCTGGGACGTCACCAGTTGATAGGGCGCATATTCGTCGATGAGCATCGGTGCGGCTCCGGTGTGTGCGGTATCACCGTGAGAAACGATGAAGCCATCGAGGCGCCCGATTCCCTGTTGGCGGAGCCAGGGTTGAATGATCGTTTGGAAACCGGATTCCGAGCCGCAATCGATCAACCAGGTCAGGTGATTTCCTGAGTTGGAATCGCGCACGTGGATTGCTTGTGGCGCGCAGCTTCGCCCGAGGTCGAACACGATCATTCCAGTCTCGGTCTGTTTTTGTGGAATCAAGTCGGCCAGCGGCGTCACCTGAAAATGAGCTGCGGGAAGTTGGGCGAAAAATACGGCGGTCTGCTGCAGGAGAAGCACGAGCCAGGCATTGAACTGGTTCAGCCATGTTGAGACAAAGACGAGGTTGGTGGCGATTCCCACCATGCTCACCGTCGCGAAACAGATCACAAACCAGGCGATCGGGACGAGGAAACAATTGGCGAGCAAGGCAACAGGAGTGATCAGCCCGAAATACCACCAAATGAAGGGAAGCGAGCCCAGCCAGGCCGACGCGGAGATGGAGAAAATATCGGCGACGCGGCGCCCTGAGTTGATTCCCAACCAGTGCCACGGCCCAATCAGCGTTGTCGGAATAAACGGATCCGGATCGATGATTCGGTGAAGCTGCTCGCGGAGAAAGGGGCCGATCAACCCAATCGAAACCAGCACGCAGAAGGACAGTTGAAAGCCAACCGCAAACAGCTGTCTCGTATCGAAGAGGAAGAGCAATAGTGCGGCAAACCCGAGGCTGTTGAGCAGGCGGGGCTTTCGGCGAAACCAGAATCCCGCCAGAAAGATCGTCGTCATCAACGCCGCACGAATTGCCGATGGACGAAGGCCGGTGATAAAGGCATAACCGAGAACGCAGACAATGATCACGGCGATCGCGAAGCGTCGCGGCACTTTGATCGCCTGTAAAAGCATCCAAATCACCATTCCGAAGATGCCGACATGCAATCCGCTAACCGCAAATATGTGCAGCGATCCACTGAGCCGAAATGGTTCCTCCGCCTCTGGGCTGGCTTCATTTCGCGCCCCCAGAACCATTGCCTTGAGAATTCCCGCTTGAGGGAGATTTTCGGGAAGCCCCTTGGTGATGGCGTTTCCAACCCAGCGTCGAGCCATCAGTGCCTGGTGAAAAATGCGATGCCATGGAGACTGCCCAATCACCTCAATTCGGTGATGGCTGGAGAGCCGGAGCTCGGCAACCACTCCGTTTGTGTTTCGGGCATAGTCCTTTCGTGAAAACTCGCCGGGATTCCGAGGGCTCGCAATTTGGGTCAACAACCCGTCCGCTTTCACGATATCGCCTTGGCGAAACGAATCTGACGCCCAAATGCGAATGCGATCCCGGGTGAAAAACTGCGTCCCGCCCCGGCTTAACTCATTCAAGCGAATCGTGAGGAGCGCCCGATCACTCGTCCTCGCCTGAATCGGTTGTTCGACCACGGTTCCCAGGACCGAGACGGGGATGGAATCGTGTGGTTCACGTCCGCTCCAGATCGATTCCACGTGGCTGGTATCGAGCTGCTGAATTCGGTGGAGCCCCCCAAAACCGAGGAGAATGACGACGAGCAGCAGCGGCAAAAGCTTTGGCCGCCAGACTACTGCGGCAATTCCTGCCAGTGCCGGTATCCACCAAGCCCAGGCCAGGAGAGGGAATTGATGGGCCAGGCTGATCCCCAAAACCGCAGCAAGCGCCGCAAAGAACAACGGATCTTTGGACAGTGCCGATCGGAATTGACGAGAGACGAAGGCAACCATGAGAGACGAGAGCCACGCGAGATTAGGGAGAAAGTTGGACCCTGGCAAACGGGAAAACAGAAAGCTCAATCGTGTGACTTGACGAAACCAAGACTTGCGCGATAATCTTCGCCCTGCTCACGCTCATAAGCGCGAAACGGGGGTGGTTAAGAGACCCCAAAAATGAGGATTTCTTAATTGATCACCACTTGTTTCCAGTCTACATCTGGGCGCATGCGGGTATAGCTTAACGGTAAAGCCCCAGCCTTCCAAGCTGGTTATGTCGGTTCGATTCCGTCTACCCGCTCCATTTTCACCCCGCGCCCCCAGAGTGTTGTTGAACGGATTTCCCAAAGATGGCTTGCTGCGTCTACTGATCATTGTTGCGGCACTTTTCCAGCTTTGTGCATTTGCCGAACCGGCTCAAAACGATGACGTTGAATCGAAAGTCGCTGCGGCAATCCTCCAGTTGATCGCCCGGGGAGACGCGGAGCCAAGTGACGTCGGTATCTTGGTCGAAGACTTCATCATTGAGGACCCAAGCACTGCGCCCGGGGCTGTTCGAGGTGCGTTGGAATTACTCAAAGACTACCCGGACGTGATCCAACGAGTGGTTCAGGGGGCCGTCGAGTTGGCTCCTGAGGAGGCAGAGAAAATTGTGGCAGTCTCGATTGAGGTTGCTGGTGATCAGGAAACGGTCATTAGGAAAAGTGCGGCCGATGCATTGGTTCCTCAGAAATCCGAGAGCGAACGAACTCCATTCGTCGAGGTCAGCAGTTTTGAGCCGGAAACCGACCAGATTGATGAGGAGGCGCCTCTTCCGAAGTCGAAACCCAGTTTCGGAGCCCTTTTGGATCAACGGTTGACGGAATTCGCGGAAGCTGGAAGCGCAGTGATGGCTCCGGAATCAACGTCTCAGCCCAATTTGAAAGTCGAAGTTCAATCGGGCTACGACAGTAATCCAACGACGAGCGCGGACGGCGATGGTTCCGCCTCCGTGACGGGAAGAATGGGTGTTTCGCGAAATTGGGAAGGGCGCTCGATTCAGGTAGAGAGTGAAATCAGCGGCGGAGTGACGCATTTTTTTGATGGGCAACCCAACCTGGACGGAACCTACTACGAAGCTTCATCTCGGCTGTTTGCCCAATACGCGGTGTCAGACCGGGTTTCTGTTTCGAACCAGTTTCAGTTCGAGCTCGATCACGAAGCCGATTTGTTGGGCGGGGTTGCGACCGCCCGTCGAGTTGGGCAATATCGACACCTCTACAATCGGGTTGCGATAGCGCTTCAGGCTTCAGATTCCGTCAGCGGGAGCCTTTCCTACGGGATCGGCAATATCGCTTTTGAAGAAGAGCCTCTCGCGAACAGTGAAGACCGCTTTTCCCACATCATTGGTGCGATGGTGACAAAGCAGATTGGCTCAAAATCAGCCGTTTCAAACTCCTACCGATATTCGCTTACGAACTACGATTCAGCGGATCGGGATTATCGCAGCCACCTCGTCCTTTTGGGCGTTGATCACCAATTTACGCCTCATCTCTGGGGGAATCTGGGTGTTGGTGCGGAAATGCGGAGCTATCAGAACCCGCTGATTGGCCGGCAATCGCTCCCGTTTGTGGAGTCGAACCTGATTTTTCTTCGAAATTCAGCCGTTCAGCTCCGAATCTTTAATCGATTTGGACTCGATGATCGCGAATTGGCGCTGCTTGGGTTCCAGACACGGCAAAGTTTTCGTTCCGGTGTCGAGATGGTCTTGGAGTTGTCTCCGAAAACCACGGTGACGACCGGAGTCGAGGTTCTACGCAGTGAGTTTGAGGGTGAATCAGAGTTGCACGAAGACGCCGTGCTCGCCGCAATCACCGGTCGCTATCAAGTGGGCGCCAACTTGTTCCTGGCCGCCGGCTATACCTTCACTTCAGCGATGTCCGATCAAGATGATCGAGACTTTGATCGCCATCGAGTCTGGACCGGCATCACCGGGGCTTTCTAGGATACAATCTACCTAGCTTGCAACCTGGTAGTGCTGCAGGTAGATGTCCGTGTTCAGGTCGAGCTTGGTTTTGATCTTGGAAATCGTCGTCGGAGCAGCTTCAAAGTAGTAGTTTACGTAGTAACCACTCGCTTGCTTGCGGGCGTTATAGGCAAATTCCTTTTTTCCGAGCTGGTCGATGCGGTCCATTTTAGCGCCTTCGCCTTCCATCTCTTTTTCGACGGTCTTGACCAGTTTCTCGATGCCATCTTCGCCTTGGATGTTCAGCACGATTACGGCTTCGTATTTTTTCTTTTCGTCACTCATCGCAGTTAGGTTCCGGGGAAGTGGTTTCAGCAGAGCTAGATTCCTCAGCTTCTTCCTTCGGTTTGGTTCGTTGTTTTTTCTTGGATTTGGGTTTGCGGTTAAACTGATTCATTGCGGTATCGAGACCGCGATCGAGCGCACATTCTAGGGCGCTCTGAGCTTCTTGCAGCGTTTTTTCCAGGATTTCCTGCTCGCAGGTTTCGAACTTTCCCAGAACGTGGCCAATCATCTTTTTCGCGCCCTCGCTACGTCCAATTCCGACCTTGAGCCGGGGGAACGCCTGGGTTCCCAGATGGCTGATGATTGACTTGATTCCATTGTGACCTCCGGCGGATCCATCTGCGCGAAACCGGAGGCTGCCCAAGGGCAAATCAACATCATCAGACACCACGATGACTTGATCCGGGGATAACTGATAAAATTTGGAAACGGCTGCGACGGCTTTGCCGCTTTCGTTCATGAACGTTTGAGGCTTGAGAAAGAAGACGTCGCCAGACCTGAAAATCTGGGTGCTCCACTTCTTCTCTTCGGCCCAGGATTCACCAAGTTGATTCGCCATGCGATCAAGCAGCATGAATCCCACGTTGTGCCGCGTCTCCAGATACTTTCGACCTGGGTTGCCCAAGCCAGCAACGAGTCGAATTTTCGACGACTCGTCAGAGTTACTCACCTGCTTCTGCGGCTGCTTCAGCCTCGCTTCCGCCGCCACCTGCAGCTTCAGCTTTCGCGGTCCGCGTCTCAGTCACCAGTGCGATGACGACCTGGCTTCCAACCGTTGGCGTAACGCCTTCAGGGAACTGCACATCTCCAACGTGGAGAGCTTGGCCCAGCTTGAGATGTTCGACATTGAAATCAAGTCTCTCAGGCAAATTCTTGGGAAGGCAGTTTACCTCCAGGGAGTGAATCTGATGCTCGAGCAATCCACCCATTTTCACCCCAGCTGGCTCGCCGTGGAGGTGAAGTGGAAGCAGCGCGCGAATTTCTTCGTCTTCCCGAACGGCTTGAAAATCGACGTGAGTGACAGCTCCGGAAAGAACGTGGTGCTGAACCGCTTGAATCAGAACCAACTTGTTTTTCTCTTTCGCTCCCTCAACAACGAGGTCGACGAGAACGTTCTCACTCTCGGCGCTATGCAGGAGATCAGTGATTTCCTTCTCTTGGACTTGAACGGGATAGGTGCGCTGGCCCCCTCCGTAAATTACGCCGGGGACGATTCCCTGACGACGTAGTTTTTTGGCGACGCCGGTGCCGGTCTGTTCGCGCATTTCAGTCTGGAGTTGAAACTTCTGAGCCATGATAGTTCGCTGTAAAAATAGGGCCTTGGGAGGCTGAAATTTCGTCCTTTAGGGAATTCCATCGGGACGAAGGGCGCGCATACTAAGCGTCGAATTTTCAAATGTCAAAAAGAGAACTCACTGAGCGTCGATCATGAATTCGACCGATGCCTTCGCCCAGCAATCCGGCGACGCTGACGACCGTGACTTTCTCGCCCAATGCGAACGGTGTACTGTCCGTGCAAATCAGTTCGGAGACCTCGGAATTCTCCAGCCGCTGGCGTCCAAGATCGTTGAGAACTGCGTGGGAAACGGCCGCGCGAACGGACTTGGCGCCGTTTTGCATCAGCAACTTGGCGGCTTCATCAATCGTGCCGAACGATTCCGTGAGATCATCAATGATGAGCGCGTCGAGCCCCTTCACGTCCCCGATCAAATCGACGGCTTCCACTTCCGTCGCGCTGACACGGCGCTTCCCGACAATTGCCATCGGAACTTCCAGCGCACGAGCGTAGGCCTGCGTCATCTTCATGTTCCCGACATCCGGGGAAACGATGACCGAATTGTTCGAGCCAATCCCCATTTTCTTGAAATGCTTCACCAAGGTCGGCATCGCATACAGATGATCGACGGGAATGTCGAAGAAACCCTGAATCTGGCCAGCGTGAAGATCCATCGTCAATACGCGGCTGACTCCGGATGCAACCAGCAGATTCGCGACCAGCTTTGCGGTAATTGGAACCCGGGGCTGGTCTTTCCGATCCTGGCGCGCATAACCGAAAAACGGGATGACGGCAGTGATACGCTCGGCACTTGCTCGCCGGGCTGCATCCACCATGATGAAGAGTTCCATCAGGTGATGGTTGGTCGGCGGCGACGTCGCCTGAAAGATGAAGACATCCATTCCGCGGATGTTCTCGTTAATCTTCACGAAGGTCTCGCCATCAGGGAACGTCGTAACTAAGGCGTCCGTGCGTTGAATTCCCAGATGTTCGCAGACCCCATCGCAGAGTTTTATGTGGGAAGAGCCACTAAGGATCTTAAGGGTAGAGCGATTGGAATCCATCAAGGTAGGCTGTCGGCGTTTTTGAGCCGATCTTCGGACCGATAGGGAGATTGGTAGGTGGCGCAAGGGAAAGGTTGATGAGATAGCGATCGCCTTGGAGATCAACAATCCAGCATCTGGCTTGTTTCCGATTCTTTTTCCTGCCACAGTTCGGCGAGCCAAATCGATGATTCTTGCCAATACCCTCTACTTCCCGGAAATCGCCGATGGTTGGCGATGGGGACTCGTTGCGGGGGCGGTTGGTCTGCTTTTTCTGTTGTGGCTGGGGTATCGCAACCAGCAGTTGTCGACGGGAGTCAAATGGGCGTGTGCCTCGATCAAGTTCCTCGCGGTCACGCTCTTGTTGTTCATGTTGTTGGAGCCGATGTGGACGGGACAAACCGCCAAACCTGGTTCCAACGATTTTCTGCTGGTGGTTGATAACGGCGAAGGAATGCAAATTCACGATGGGGAAGAACTCGTCCGGGAACTTCAGATTGCGGCAGCCGAGCCAACTTCGTGGATTGGCCGGTTGGACGAACTTTTTCGCCTGGAGTCTTTCTCCTTCGACACCCGACTCCGCAAAGCAACGGGATTCGAGGATGTGGACCTCATGGGACAGCGGTCGGACCTCGTTCATGCCATCGAAAGTTTGGGCCTGCGCTATGCTAAACGCCCCCTCGCCGGAATCCTTCTGTTTTCGGATGGCAATGCAACCGACGCGGAAAATCTGGAATCGCTCGATCTGGACGTGCCGATCTTCCCGGTAGTGGTCGAAAGTGAAAAGGCGCTTCGAGACGCCGCGATCGGTTCCGTGGGCGTGACCCAAAGTGCCTTTGAGGATGCCCCGGTGTCAGTCGCTGCAACCGCAAGGGTGTTCGGGATGAAGGGGACGTCGATCGCGCTGACGATTTCTGATCGGGAAGGCAAAGAGATGCTTCGTGAGACTCACACCGTCGCGAGTGAAGAAGAAAGCCATCCGTTTCGGGGACGGTTTCGTCCGGCCAAACCCGGGATTTCGTTCTACAAGGTCGCGGTTCAGGATGCTGCGAATGCTGGAAATCCGAAACTCAATACTGCCGATTCGGCCGGTAAATCTTCCAAGGTCAGTGAAACCACATTGCGAAACAATACCCAATTCGTGGCGATCGATCGCGGCGAAGGCCCATACCGAATTCTCTATCTGACAGGCCGCCCCAATTGGGAATACAAGTTCCTGCGACGAGCGCTCGAGCCTGACGATGAGCTGGACCTGGTCGGCTTGATTCGCGTTGCGAAACGGGAACCGAAATTCGAATGGCGCGGTCGAAAAGGGGAGTCGACCAATCCGCTTTTCCGGGGCTTTCAAAGCAATCGCACCGAAGAAGAGAAGTCCTATGATCAACCCGTCTTGATTCGCCTGGATACCAAGGATCGGGCGGAACTGCGTAATGGATTTCCCAAAGAGCGCGAAGAGCTGTTCAGCAACTACGATTGCATCGTGATCGATGATTTGGAGGCGGACTTCTTCACGGAAGATCAACAATTGCTCGTCGAGAAGTTCGTTTCGCTACGTGGCGGATCGCTCTTCATGCTCGGCGGTCAGGAGTCGTTGCAGTGGGGCGACTACAATCTCAAGCCGATTGGGCAAATGCTGCCGGTTTATCTCGATCAAATCTCGAGAACCCAGGTTTCCGGAAACGCGACGCTCAAGTTGACCCGGGAAGGATGGCTTGAGCCTTGGGCGCGCTTGCGATTGACCGAGGAAGAGGAGGAAATCCGGTTTGCGCACATGCCGGTTTTTCAGGCGCTCAATGAGTTGAAAGCGATCAAGCCCGGAGCCAGCCCGGTCCTGACCGCGATCGATGAAAACAAGCGCGAGTATCCTGCCTTGGTCGCGCACCGGTTTGGCGAAGGAAGAGTTGCCGTGATGACGATCGCCGATCTCTGGCGATGGGGAATGACCGATGAGTCGCTGCACGAGGATATGGACAAATGGTGGCGGCAACTCGTCCGTTGGCTGGTGGTCGATGTTCCCGAATTCATTGAGGTGAAGACGGAATGGGAAGACGCGGGAGGGATTGCGAAACGAAAAATCGAAGTTCGGATTCGCAACGGAGAGTTTCGTCCGGAAGAGAATGCAACGGTGGAACTCCAGATCACCAATGTCGCATTTGGGGAAGGCGATCCCGATGCCGAAAAGGCCGAGCCCAAAAAGCTCTTTGCCGAGCCGAGCCTGGAGGAACCAGGGTTGTTCGTCGCCGAGTTCGTATGCGCCAAGGCTGGGGCCTATCACGTCAAGGCGATCGTCGATGATGCGGAAGGTGTCCGGCTCGGAAACGCGGAGGCGGGTTGGGCCTGGAATCCCGCCGCTGAAGAATTTGCGCACCTCCAGGCGAATCGAGCCTTTCTCACGGAACTCGCGGAGAAGTCAGGCGGGCGCGTGCTGGCGAAGTCAGAACTCGATGGATTTGTGAAAACGCTGCCGGAAATGGAAGTTCCCCTCACTGAAACCTGGGCGCGCCCGCTCTGGCACCAGCCCTGGGTTTTTCTCCTCGTGATTCTGCTTTTTTCGGGCGAATGGGCGTTGAGACGCTGGAAAGGACTGACCTGACCATGAGGGCGCGATTAAAAATGAGGAACAACTTGCGCGTCCCGTCATCACTTTCAAACGCTCCCTAAAGCTGGCCGGAGAGCCGCTCTTCAATGCATTGAATCAAGACATCAAGATCGACCGGCTTGGCCAGCATGACTTCCTTGTCGCTCTCAACGACTTGTCCGGAGCCGGTGTCCGACTTCGAAACCAGGGCGGTCAGCATGATCACCGGAACGGATTTCAGGGCGCGATCGGCTTTCAATTCAGCGAGAACATCACCGCCGTCTTTTCCCGGCATAATGACATCGAGGATAATCAGGTGAGGGAGAAACTCTCGTGCCGTTTTAAGTGCATGGATCGATTGGTTTTCGACCATGACTTCATACTTTTCAGTGTCCTCAAGGTTGAGGCGTACTGCCATGGTTAGGGCAGCATCGTCATCGACGATGAGAATGCGTTTCTTAGTCATAGTTTTAGAGTTGGGGGGTTAGGTGACCTTTGCTAGATGATCTTGAGATGTCACTTTAAAGATGAGGCGAACACGCAGGCCTCTGGGGTTTTCCACATTCTCCATCTGAATCCTCCCTTTATGCTGCTGCATGATGCTCTTCACGACGGAGAGCCCGAGTCCGGTGCCTTTTCCGGTCGGCTTGGTGGTAAAGAATGGTTCGTAGACTTGATTGACTTTGTCTGGCGGAATTCCCGGGCCGGTGTCGCGAAACTCCACGACCACGATCTCGTCTTTCTGACGCAACCTCTCAAAGTGGCGCGATCCTTCCAGGTGGGGCGAGTGCTCGACTTCCCCCAGCATCGTCCGAACCCTCAGCTTACCGGCGGGGCCTTCCAGTTCACCCATCGCTTGGGCTGCGTTGGTCGCTAGATTGATCAAGACCTGCTCAATCCGGTTCCGATCGATTGCAACCGTCGGGAGATTTTCGAGCAATTCGATCTTTAGCTCCACGTTGTTGCTGATGAACTCGTGACGCACCATTTCGAGTGACTTTCGAACGAGTTCATTGAGATCCTCGTTCGCAAATTCGGTTTCCGCCGGACGGGACAAATCCACCATTCCAATCACGATCGTGTTGGCGCGGTCAATCGCGTCCTTCATCGAATCCAGCATCGACATCGCGGTCTTGTCTTCGCTATCACAGCGACGCTGAAAAAAATCGACCCCCATCTGGAGAATCGCGAGGGGGTTTTTCACTTCGTGGGCGACGCCTGCTGCCAATCGGCCCAGCGATTCGAGTTTCTCCGATTGGATCAGGTGTCTCTCCGCGTCAGAGAGCCGTTGATTGGCTGACGCCAGTTTTGAATTCACCGACCGTAACTCGCCTTGGCTGCGTTTCCGCTCTACCGCATGCGTGATCGTACGGAGGAGCAATTCGGGGCGCAGTTCGTTCTTGGGCAGGAAATCCTGGGCACCGGCTTTGATGAGGCGAATGCCGAGCCCGTTTTCCTCCAGCCCGGTCAACACTGTAATGGCGACGCCAGGGGCTGCTTGTTGGATTTGAGTCAGGGAGGCGATTCCCTGCGAATCGGGCAGCGCGAGATCGAGGAGAATAATGTCGAAGTCGGGTTCCGTCGGTGAGGAAAGTTTTGCAATTGCAGAGTCGACGGAAACCGCCTGATGGAGGTCGTAGGCGGGAGCGCCGCTGTCGCGCAAATGTTGCCCAACTAGATGATAGTCCGAGTGATTATCCTCGACACAGAGAATTCGGAGAATTGAAGAACGGATCATGGCAACAGGGGGTGTTGCGAGTCCATGCCACGAATTGAGAGTCCCCCCGTAAAATTTCCGGGAGTGGGGGAAATTGAATCGTAAACCCGAATTCCAACCTGCATAGACATCGCCTCATTATTCTGCTGTGAGACTGAACAGGTGTCAATGCTAAGGTGATGTTTCCGTCACCAACTTCTGTAACTGTCTAAGCCATAGCGATCGCCTTGGAATGCGTCTTCATTCCGTATTCGAGATGGCCCGGTAAATCGGCAATTTCCGCCACCGCCTTGAACAGGGGACCAAACTTATCCTCAAACAGATCGCCAATCAGGCAATCCGTGAGTTCGGGACGCAAATCCGGGTTCGCCTTGATGAGCTTGCCAAAGGAGAAGTTCTCGTCGTAAAACGCATAAACCAGGGCCCGCATCCGCTCGATTGCAGCACAAGTCTCCGCTCCATAGGCGTGAAACTGAGAAGCGGAAAAGTCACCCGTATCGAGCGCGGCATCGATGGCGTCAGCCGCCAATTCGCCTGTCTTCATCGCGAGGAAAACACCGCTGGAAAAAACGGGGTCGAGAAAGGCAAAGGCGTCCCCGGCGAGGAGGAAACCATCTCCAGCGCAAAACTCGGACCGGTAACTGAACTCGCCGGTCGTGCGGTAGTTGCCCTCCTTTTTGCCGGGAGCGAGGTGTTCCTGAATCCAGACGTTTTCAAGAATCTCGCGGTCCATGATCGCTTCCGGATCCTTGAGGCCGTCGCGATAGAGGTAATCGCGATTGGCGACAATTCCGATCGACACGCGATTGTCGCGAAGAGGGATGTACCAGAACCAGCCGCGTTCAGGAATGTAGGCGACGGTGGTCGTGCCTTCATCGAGGCCCGGGTCGCGCATCGCTCCTTCGTAATAGGTCCAGAGCGCGATTTTATCGAGTTTGGGATCGCGCTTGCGCCATTTCTGCTTCCGGCTGATCAGGGCGTCACGGCCGGTTGCATCAACGGTCATTTTGCCAAAATGCTCCTTCTCCGTGCCGTCGGGATGGATCGCAATCACTCCTACCACAGTGCCGTTGTCGTCTTTGATCACGTCTTTGACCTTGGTGCCCTCCAAGGTCTTTGCCCCGTTCTCCTTGGCGGTGCGGTAGATCATGTTGTCGAATTCCGAGCGCTCAACCTGCCAGGTCGTCGATGACGGATGCTCCTTGTGCTGAAAAAAGTAGAAGGGGCGTGACTGGCGGCCATCGGGCGTCACGAACTGCACACTGTGCTTCTGCACGAAGCCGATTTCGTCCATCTTCTTTTCCAAACCGAGCCGTTGGAGGGTGTACCAACAAAACGGCATGAGGGATTCACCGACGTGGTAGCGGGGAAACGTCTCTTTCTCGATGAGGAGAACGTCTCGCCCTTTCTCGGCAAGCAGGGCTGCGGCGGTCGAGCCAGCGGGGCCGGCGCCAATGATGATGGAGTCGTGGGTTTCGGGCATTTTTGGGAGATTACGGGTCGGTGGAGAGGGCGGATCAGTCCAATTTGGGAAGAGCTTCGACAATGTCGGCAAACGCCATGCCGTCGGCAAAACTCAGTTCGTTGCAGCGACCGTAGAGCGTTGTTCCAACATCTTCGCCCAGGGCATGAGCCATGATTTCGTCGGCCTGGACCCGGAAAAATCCGCGAGGGCGACCAAAATGCGGCACGTTTTGCTGTTGAAGCACGCCGCCGAGCGGGATGCGGCCTTCTTCGATCAATTCGCGAGCGGGGGAATCGAACATATTGAGGTGAATCGCAATCGCGCCACATTCGACCGGCATCAGGTTGTCGCGCCTTCGCAAAATCACCACGCGCAGCAGGTAGTCTTCGCTCTGCTCTTTATCGAGCACTTCGAGTCGCAGTTCGGAACCGTGATAGTGCTCCAGAGTTGGAGTCATGTCACGCTCGTGAACCAGCAACTCGCGATCGATCTCCGGCATATCCTCTCCATCGACGAAGTCGAGTGGAGGGAGGTCCAGATTGCGACGCTCGTAAAAGTAATGAAGCGGCATCAGCCAATGCAGGGCCAACGCTCCGTCTACCGACGCTGCTTCGCGGATCTCAGGCATAGCGGGCATTGCGATGTTGGGGCAAAAAGAATTCGTGGAGCAGGCGATCGATCTGAAGCAGACCCTCTCGATTGAGTCGGATCTCGTCACCGTCGATTTCGCCAAATCCTTCCTCAACGATGTAGTTGAGTGGCTTTTCAAAGCGATCACGGGGATCAACGCCGTATTTATCAATGTAATAGGAGGCCGTGACCTTGCCGAGTTTGAGGCGGAGGATGAACTCGCGCAAGACGCGCTCTTCCGCATTCGTCTGGTAGGCCCGGTAAATCGGCAGCTTCCCGTCATCGAGCGCCATCATGTAGGGCCCGATGTCGTGATTGTTCTGGTAATGGACTCCGCCGAGATGACCGAAGGAGGCGACGCCCGCACTGAGCAAATCCGCACCTTCCCAAAGTTTGTCCCGATAGACGAACTTGGTTTTGTCCGGATTTTTGACCACCGTGGTCGCGCTGGTGACGGTGTATCCGGCTTTCTCAAATTCATCGAATGCGTAGCTGACCCAACGGCGTTTCGTCGCCCAATCCGCCACGGGGGCGGTGAGCTTCCCGGCCGACTTCATCTCCTTGTAGAGCGTCGTGTTGTAGGGAACCTCCATCTGGTAAATCGTGACGCATTCCGGACCGTATTTGATGGATTGCTCGATGCAGTTTTTCCAGTTGTCCTCCGTTTCATCGACCATCCCGGCGATCAGATCGATGTTGATTTGGTCGAAATCGAGCGACTGGGCAAACTTGAGCGCGCGGTGAAGCTCGGGAGAACGGTGGGCCCGTCCGTTGAGCTCTAAAATGTGGTCGTTGAAGTTTTCGGCGCCCAAGCTCAAACGCGTGATTCCGATTTCGCGCAGCGCTTCGAGCTTTTTCTCGGTCAGCGTTCCCGGTTCGGCCTCAAACGCGACTTCTTCGGTCTCCTCCCAAGGGAAACACGCCTTCATCCCGTCCGTCAGCTCTTTCAACTGGTTGACGGAGAGATAGCTCGGAGTTCCACCGCCAAAATAGACAAACTTGGGCTTTCGACCTGCCAGATACGGCTTCTCCGCATAGGTTCGAAACTCTTTCAGACCAGCCTGGAGGTAGCCGTTGATTTCGGCCGCATTGCGATCGGTATAGACCCGGAAATAGCAGAAATGGCAGCGCTTTCGGCAAAAGGGAATGTGAAAATAAAGACCGAGATCGGTATCGCCCACGGGACCGTCGAGCGTTTGGTTGATAATGGGGACCTGATCCTGCTCCCAAAAGCTGAAGGGCGGGTAATTTGCGACGAAGTAATTCCCGGCTTCGGTCTCGTCGCCGGGTTTTTCGATGGGAATGGAGGAATCGAGGACAGCTTCGGAGATGGAGGAATGTTCAGTGGCCATAGGTTCGCAGACTTAGAGGCAGCAAGGGGATTGTCGCTCAAAATTCACCAAAGACCTGAAGTTTTGGACATTGGTTCCCTCCTTCTAAATGTCCGGAACGGAAGCAACGAGCGTCTCATAGCGTTCAAGGATTCCCAACTTGCGACACCAATCCGCAATATACTCCCGATTCAATGCCTCCCCCTGCACCGCCATCACATCGCGAGCATCCTCCAAATCCTTGGGCCGCGCCCAGCGCAGTTTTTGAATGACGACGTCTTCAGCGGTGGGAATGGATACACTGGCATTGAGCTGTGGAACAAAGATCTCTTTCCGACGCTCGAATCGACTTTTTTGAAAATCATCAGTGGCCAGTTCAAAGAGCTCGATGACAAAAGGGGTGCCAACGATTTTTACAATGTGGCGAACGCTGCCTGTTATGGTTTCGAACGTCACTTGACTGTCGAATTTGAAGCAATCAGGTAGATGCGAGGCCACTTCTGCAAGCTGTTTTGAGTGGCGCAACTCGATCACGATATCCACATCTTTGGTGTTGCGCGGGATGCCGTAAAAATTACTCGAAAGCCCTCCAACGATCATGTGTGGTACTTTCGCTTTGCGAAGCGCCTCCGTCATGTCCACCGCTGATTGCTCGATGGTCACTTCGACTCCATAGGTTCGTAAATTCCCCTTTCCCGAACCATTCGCACTCGGTCAAACCGCGCTTGAACCGCCAATTGAATGGCATTTGGGTCTTGAGTCCCTAATTCCGAAGCCACTCCTGCCTCCGTGAAAGCCAGCGCAGATTCAAACAACCGGAAACCGTCGAGAAACTTCTCGCAGGGATCCTGTTCCCGAGCCCGCAACACCTTGTCCCGATAGATTTCGGCAGCGAGGTTGTCGATTTCAGCTTGCGGTTCCATGCGCCAGTCTAGTCGTGGTTCCTCCCCTACGCAATCCGCGCAGTTGACCCGGTGGAACTTCGCGGGCAGTCTCCGTGGAATGTCTCCTCTTTGCCCCAAACTGTCCATTCGGCTGGAAGTGTTGCCCGGAAAATCCGTTGCGGAACAAATTCAAAAGGCGGCAGAATATGGATTTCACGCCATCGCTCTTCCGGGGCGCTTTACCGATCGCTGGCTCACGGGATTGCGGGAATGCGTTGACGATATCCCGCTTCCCATCGCGAGTCTTTCCCTCGGCTTCGAGCACTCGCTCATCAGCCCAACCGCGGATCAGCGGGCGAAATGCAGGGACTCGCTGCTTCGTCTCTTCGATCTCTGCGCCGAGTTTGGGGCAAAACTCTTCAATATGCCGCCCTGCCTGATTCAGGACAATCCGGACCGAATTCAGGATCCCGGGCAAATCGAGGCGTTGCTGCTGGAGCAACTCCCTGAAATCGCCGACCAAGCCAAACAGCGTGACGTGGCGGTTCTTCTGGAGCCGGTGAACAAGTACGAATCGGATACCATGAATTCCGTGATCGAGGCTGCCGCGATCTCGGAACGCTGCAATCATTCGCATCTCGGGATCACGGCCGACTTTTTTCACATGCAATTGGAGGAGTTGTATCCCGCAGACGCACTGGAAAAAGCGCTTTCCCAAATTCGCCACATCCACGTTGCCGAGAACACCCGAGTGGAGCCTGGTCCCGGATCGCTCGACTTTTATGAGGGGTTTGGCGTGTTGAAGGAGAACGGATACGACGGGATCATCGAGGTCGAATGCCGCTATCTTTCCGGTCCTGCAGACGAGGTGCTTCCCGTTTCGGCCGCCTTCCTGCAGAATGTGTGGAGAACCGTCGGCTACTAATCCCGTCCTTCGAACAAGAGCGGAAGCAACTGGATGAGGTAGTCCCGCCAAACCGGCCAGGAATGCCCGCCTTCGGTCACTTTCCAGACGTGAGGGATCTCCTTTTCCGTCATCCACTCGTGAAAGTAGACGTTGCGATCGAAGAGGAAATCATCCTTGCCACACCCCTGCCAAACCAGCTTGAACGCGGCGTTTTCGGGCATGGCGCCGAAGTGTTCCTGCACTTTTTCCGCATCGCCCGCAATTCCGGAACTGAAACCCGCCACCCAGGCGAATTGATCCGGGTGATTGAGGCCGAATCGAAGGGCCTGGCCTCCACCCATCGATAATCCCGCGACGGCACGACCTTCGGCGTCCGTCCGAATCCGGTAACGCGCTTGTATCAATGGCAACAGGCGGTCAAAAAAGTCGGTCGAAACGGCTTCGAAATTCTGGCGGCTCCATTCGTCTTTGTTCGCAATGAGAAAGGGATCGACTCCGGGCTGATTCGCATGGCCGTGGGGCATCACGATGACCATGGGTTTCACCTTGCCCTGGGCAATGAGGTTGTCGGCGATGAGGTGAGCGCGACCGACATTCGTCCACGCCGATGCATCGTCGCCGGAGCCGTGCAGCAGGAAGAGCACCGGAAACGTCTCGTCCGATTCGGCGTAACCCGGTGGCGTGTAAACGTAGGTTGCTCGTTCGGTCTCAAGCATTTTCGAGTGATCGAGCAGTTGATGAACTTCGCCATGCGGCACGGCCTGGGCTTCCCACAGCAGGGGGGATTCGCCCGGAACTTCCACCAGATTGGACGAACGCCGCCAGCCTTTGACCCAGCGGTTGTGGGGATCCAGCACGTTCGTTCCATCCACCGAAAAGGAGTATTCATGGATGCCCGGCGGAACCGGTCCCACTGTTCCTTCCCAAATCCCATTGGCATTTTTCGTTAAACTGAGCTTTCCGTCGACGATTTCGCCAAGGACTTCGAGAGCCGTTGCTTTTGGTGCGACAAAGCGAAACGTGACGGTGCGATCCGGGTGAACTTCGGCCGATTTTGGGAACTTGGAGTCGGGATTATCGCCAAAGGCCGCTGATAGAAGAACGAGAAAGAAAATGGGGAGTGCGAGAGAATACTTCATGGGGTTGTTCGAGTCTTGAAAGTCAAGGTTGGTAATCCCAGTGTGTAAACCCAGAACATGCCTTCGATTCAACGACTTCTTTGCCTTTCTTTTTTACTCAGCACCGTGGGATTTGCTGACCAACCCAACGTGCTCCTCATTTACACCGATGACCAGGGGGCGGTCGATGCCGGGTGCTATGGATCACCCGATTTGGAAACGCCGGTGATCGATCAGTTGGCGGCGGAGGGCGTTCGTTTCACACAGATGCTCGCGCCTTCGGCGATTTGCTCCGCGTCCCGAACCGGGCTTCTGACGGGAAGCATGCCGATGCGCGCCGGTGTGCCGGGAAACGTTTCCTCGCATCATGGAAATGCCGGGTTGCCGCCTGCGAACTACACCATGGCGGAGATGTTTCGCGATGCGGGGTACCGAACCCATCACGTTGGGAAATGGCACCTCGGCTATGACGAACTGACGATGCCGAATGCCCAGGGGTTTGACTCGAGTTGGGGGCACATGGGCGGTTGCATCGATAACTATTCCCACTTTTTTTATTGGAACGGGCCCAATCGTCACGATCTCTGGCGCGATGGCGTCGAAATTTGGGAGGATGGACAGAATTTTGGGCATCGCATGGTCGAGGAAACCAAGGCGGCGATTGATCACCAAGCGGAGAAGCCGTTTTTCATTTATTGGGCGATCAACTGGCCGCATTACCCGCTCCAGGGATACGACAAATGGCGAAAGCACTATGCCGCGAAAGGTCTCGAATCTCCCCGAGACAAATACGCCGCGTTTGTTTCGAGTATGGATGAGCTGATCGGGAATGTTTTGGATCATCTCGAGGCTCAGGGATTGGCCGATGACACGATTGTCATCTTTCAGTCTGATCACGGGCATTCGGTGGAGGAACGGACGTTTGGAAGCGGCGGAGACCCCGGCCCGTATCGTGGTCACAAAGGCAGTTTCTTCGAAGGCGGCTTGCGCGTCCCCTCGATCGTGCGCTGGCCCTCACGACTTCCGAAAGGCGAGGTGCGGGAGCAATTTGTGACCGGGTGCGATTGGTATCCGACCTTGCTCGAATGGTGTGGCGGATCGATGAAGGCGGACGCTCAAAAGCTCGACGGAAAGTCGATTGCGAAGGTGATCGAATCAGGAACCGAGAGCCCGCATGAAGGCTTTTACTGGACGTTTGGCGATCGCATGGACAAGCAGGGAAGGGACGTTTCGCACTGGGCGTATCGGAAAGGGGATTGGAAGCTGATTTCCCATCCCAAGGATCAGGTGACTCCGCTCGCGGATGAGGACCGGAAACTCTTTCTCGCAAATCTCGGCAACGACATCGGTGAAACGAAGAACGTTGCCAGGGAGCATCCCGAAGTCGTGGATGAGTTGCTCAAGGAACAACAGGTGATCGCGGAGGAACTCCGGAAAGACCTCCAAGCGCTCCGCCAATAATCACGATTCAGACAGGAGCTTGGCCGCATCCAGAACCGTCTTTTTGGACTTGGTCGCCGTCAGGTCGATCGCGACATAACCGGAAAAGCTCAGCCCGTTGTGGCGCTCCTCGAAGTTGAGTTTCTCCAGCAACTCAAGCCAACGGTCGAACTCGGAAAGTTGGTGGAGCGTGCCGGGAACCAAGGGCGAAAGCCGGCCTTTTCCACAATCCGAAATTCTGGCGTGCGCAATTCGCGAACGAATCAGGCTTCCGGATTCGCTCTTGATCTTTTCCGGCCGAATTCCGGCGAGAAAGGCCCAGTGCGCGACATCGAGATTGAAGCCGACCCGATTGGAGAGCGTCTTGGCGAATTGAGGGGCTTCGAGTTGCTTTGCAAACCAGGCCAAGGCGTTCCAGTCGTTGAGCAACTGGAGGGGGCCGGTTTCGAGATCGATGGCGAGCCGCACCGGCGAAGTCGTGCCGATGTCTTCAAACAACTGGCTGATTCGATTGAGGAGCGTGGTTCCCAACGTGGTGCGATTCATGACGTTCGCGACAAAGACCTGACCGCCGGCTCCGGGCTTCTCGGAACGTCCCGGCCAGACACCCTGAATCCGGCTGCCCGCCGAAATCTGGATGGTCTCGGGATCGAGCTCGCCGCCGCGCAGCACGTCGCTCAGACGAATCAGGAAGCGCAGCGCCGCCAACGGTTTGGCGGCGTGATCGGGATCGTGGTTCGCGAGTTCCGGCAGGTAAGTCGCCAGCGATGAAACCTGAACGCCGGCAGACTGACAACGTTCCAGAATGCATTCGCCCATTTCGGCGATCGCTTTTGGCCGGTCCGCATTTGCCGCCATCCAATCCAGGGGAATCCGTCCCCTGCGATCCTTGGCCAGATTTCGGATGTCGTTCTGTGAAAAGGCGAAGAGTTCGATTTTCTCGGTATTTCCTTCCCATGCCTCGAGAGCCTGATCCAAGCCCAGCAAGGAACACGACGTAAGGCCGGTGTATCGAAACGTCGGTGCGTCAGGACGATCGACCTTGGGCTGCTGAACGACTCTGGTTTGAGCCGGAAGAACGGCGGGTTGGGGCGCGAGAACGTCCTCCCAACTTCCATCCGTTTCGCGCCAAACTCCGATCCTCAGAAAACCGCGTTGCGCGTCAGCCGTCTTCTCGGCGTCGTCATCCGGGAGCGTCTGCTCAGCGTCAAAAACCCAGATTGAGCGAGGTTCGTTCACGAACTGAATCCAGGCCCAATGATTTTCATCCCAGCCAAAACGAGTCATCAGTTCTGCGCGAATCCAGGCGATGTCCGGCAAATCAGCCTCGCCTTGAAGAAAGGATGCGCAAAGCGGAACCAGGTCCTTCAACTGGGCGAGACGAAAGTCGCGATAGCGCGCCGCTGGGGCAACATAGGGAATGGTTTTGCGCTCCATCGTGACGGCTCCGCTCTGCAAAAACGGAACGATCGCGAAGAGGCCGTCGCGCCAATGCTCGACCGTTTCAAAGTCGGCGTCTTCCGCATCGACTTCGCTTTCCGGCAACCACCAGAGCAACGGCAGTTTCACGGCCTCCGGCGTAACCGGCAAGCTGTACAAACTCCGCAACTCCCGGAAATCCGGTTTCCGTAATTGAGATTCCTCATCCCACTTACTGAGATAATAACCGGACTCGGCCAACTGTTGGGTCGTTGCGCGAAGAAAGGGGAGGGACGCGGGGTCGTTGATGAGGAAGGTGGTTGCTCCGGGATCTTCGCGGCAGCCAACCATCAACACGGCATGATCACGGCGATGCTGAAACGTGCGCCGATGAATCTTCTCGAAATCGGAATGATGATAGCCGTTCGCCTCAAAAACGGGATCGGCAACTGGAAGTGCCATTCCGCCCCGCAACTGTTTCTCGGGCTTGGCCGGGGCGCCTAACCGACCCACGTCGACCGTCAGCACCATTGGCATTCCCGACCGGAGATAAGCCTGCGCGGCCGCAGTGAACGCGTCGTTGCGACTGGTCCAATTGGCCGGGGGATTTGCGTAGCCCATGGTTTTGGGAACTTGCTTGATCGCCCGGAGACCAACCTCCCGGAAGTAGCGGGTCATCCCGCCGTAGTCCAGGCCGGAAAGCTGCATTTCGTAAACGTCATTCCCCGCCGCCTCACTTTCCCGAATCTTCTCATTCTGAGCCAACGCAGTCACTTCCAGAAGTCCGTGCAAACCGCTCGCGAACTCGTGCAGCAGAGCCGTCGCCATGAAGCAAACCGCTTGGGCGCAGAGTCCGCCTCCGGCCAGGGGGATGTGCTTGACGTAGGGCGTTCCTCTGAGTTGTCCGGGTTCCGCCGTTTCCCCATACTCGCGCCCGAGATCCGCCTGAAGAATCCTCCAGTTCCCACGCTCTTTTTCCAACCGGCGAGGCGGTTGCAAAAGCCCATCCGCAATTCGGGACGCTTCCTTCAGCAATTCGCGAGGACGGTCTTTGGGCGTGGGGAGCGCTTTGATCGGATCTTTTCCCGTCGTCTTGAGCCAACGGAGCCGCCTTCCCCAATGCGGATTTGCGGCGCGCATCCGTTCGATGCGTCTCAGGTTGACGAAGCTGATCCCGGCTTCGTCCTCCAAATAGAGTCGAAGCGCAAAACGAGGCTCGGAAAGCCCAAAAACCTGGGCTTCGTTGCGGGTGATGATCGACGAAGCATAGCGGCAGGCGAGATCGATATCGCGGGTTTCGTCGTCATCGGTCGTCAGCAACCAATCCGCTAATTCGGTGATCTCCCGATAGCCATAGTCGCCGACCTGGCTAAAAAACTCGGCTTCGCTAACTTCGTTCATCGTCGGAGCCTAGTCAGAGCAAAAGCCGTAGGGCAGGGTATCCGATGCGGGACGAAACTCGAAGTCGTGGGGATGAACCAGGATCAATGCCTGGCGCAAGACCGCGCTCAAATCAGGGAACTGGCTCGCGGGAAGGCGCTCGAGGAGGGACTCCACCGTTTGGCAAACCCTTGACCCATGTTCGATTTGGACCCAATGGAGGAATTTTTGACGGTCGACAGTCATGCCTCAGCTTATCGACCCGCCAAGGTTGAACCAAGAAGAAACAGGGGCATTCAGCCCTTCTTTTTCGGAGCGGTGCGGTGAGGACCGAAGTATTTTTCGCTGCGATAGCGCAGCCAAACCCGAAGTTCTTGAGGGACTTTTTCGCGCTGGGTTTTGTCGAGGCGCTCATACAGCTCGATCGCTTTTTCGCGCTCTGCCCGACAGGCCCGGTTGTTGTGATCCTTCCAGCGACTGCGCGCCAACCGGATTCGTCGACACGCTTCTTTCAGCAGCGCTGCGCCCTCCAATTGGTCCGGATCGACTTTGTTCTTCTTCGCGGGCATGGGTCAGTCCTTTTTACCGAGCCACTGAATTCCGCCTTCGGAGAGCTTCACTCGGCCATCGCGGTAGAGCGCACCAATCGCTTGTTTGAAGACCTTTTTGCTCATCCCCAACTGGTCCCGAATCGCTTCTGGCGGGCTCTTGTCGTGCAAGGCCAGAAATCCGCCGTCGATCCTGGCCAGCTGCTCCGCCAATTGCTCGGTGGCGTCGGTAACTCTCGCATAGCCGGGCGGATGCAGGGTCACATCAATCAAACCATCCTCCCGAATCCGGGCGACAAAACCGTTGCAGCGTTCTCCGCGTCGCGGGATCCCCTTGCTTTCCGTGGTATGGATCATTCCCCAGAAACTGTCGTTCACAATCGTCTTGAAACCGATGTCCGTTCGTTCGGCCAAAATCAGCGAAACCCGGTTTCCCGGTTGCAGATAATCGGGCGCGGTTTTTCCAATAAACTTGCCCAGCTTCGCGGAGGCGACGAGCCGGTTCGTGACTTCATCGACGTAAATGTAGACCAATTCTTTGTCCCCAACCTTGAGGCGGCGGGCTTGCTCGCCAAACGGAAGCAGGAGATCCTTGGGCATCCCCCAATCCAGAAACGCGCCGACTCTCGAAGCCGCCACGACTTCCAAGAGCGCAAACTCATCGGCCATCGCAAAGGGCTTCTCCGTGGTCGCGACGAGACGATCCTCCGAATCGTTGGAGATGAACACTTCGATCTCCTCGCCCGGCTCAAACTCCGCCGGAACATAGCGATTCGGCAGCAGAATCTCGCCTAACTCGCCCCCGTCCAGAAGGATGCCGGACGAATGCGTCTTGACCGCTTGGAGTGTGTTGAGGCTTCCGATGATGACGTCTGACATGTTCCCGACCATACATCCAAAATCGGCCAAAGTCGCGGGCTGATCCTCACACCATCGATTCGACCTGGGTCAGCACGGCGAGGAACGGCAAATGCTGAAGCGCACCGAAGTGATCGTGTCGGCTCAGCCGCTCCCGCCGGCCTGCCGGGCTCGTGATTCCGCAGAAAAACCGGGCGAGTTGGCGGGGATGACGCAACGCGGCTTTCTTCTCGGCGATCACTTCGCGAATCAGCTCAACATGCTCCAGGGTCACTTCGTCGGTGATCGAACAGGGCAGTTCCTGTCGTTCGTCGCTGAGTCCGGCGTTGCAGCTCCCGCAATTGCCGCAAGGCTCCGGCATTTCTTCTCCAAAGTAGGTGACGAGTTGTTGCGTTAGACAGTGGCGCGTTTGACAGAGTTCGAGAACCAGATCGAGTCGTGAAATTTCACCGGCTTCACGCTGCGCAAAGAGCTCAACGAGATTCGCCGTGATTTGCGTGACGTTCTCCGGATGATCCGGGGTGAGGCGATAGCCGTTCCGCAAGCCACTTGGCTGGAGCACAATCTCACCCAATTCCGCCAGATAATTCAGCGCCTGGCGAATCCGGTCGGGCGATTCTCCAATGCTGGCCGACGCGGAATCCACCTCAATCGTCTTCCACTTGCGTTGGCCGGTTGCCACCTCAAACAGCTTGCGCAGAAACGCCTGCCGCTTCGCATTGTGACCGGCAAGAATGCGCTCCATCGATTCCACGAAATGGAATCGGTAGTTGGCATAGAACGGCCCGGTTGACGTGATCACCCCGGCGAGTTCCAGATTGGTCAGGGCGGTGGCGATGACGAGCGGACGAATGTCATTGGTGACGGAGAGATCATAACGACTGATGCTGAATTCGTCACCTTGAAGCAGGACGTGTTCGACCAAATGACGCAGCGCTTGCGGCGTTGGGGTATCGCCGTAAACGAAATTTTCCAACACGATGCGATCATCGGCGCAGGCCAGGATCTCACAGGTCGAATCCTTCCCGTCGCGACCCGCGCGACCCGTTTCCTGAACGTAATTTTCCAGCGATTTGGGCAGGTTGTAGTGATAGACGTAGCGGATGTCGGATTTGTCGATCCCCATCCCAAACGCGATCGTCGCAACGACAATCTCGACCTCGCCAGACATGAACGCGTCCTGAACTTCTTCGCGATAATCATCGGGAAGACCCGCGTGATAGGCCTTCGCATTCAAGTCAGCCCGCGCAAGAAAACCGGCGACCCGTTCCGCCGTTTCCTGAAGCGTCACGTAGACGATCGTCGCTCCGGACGGGCGATCCCGCAGTCGGCTCACGAGCAGATCGTCGCGTTCCTCCGCCGGGCAGGGAGTTACCTGGAATTGGAGGTTCGGGCGGCGAAAGCCGGTTTGAATGTGGTCTTCCTCCGCAATGCCGAAACTGCGCCGAATGTCTTCGCTCACTTTCGGCGTCGCCGTCGCGGTCAGGGCCAGGACTCGTTCCACACCCAGCTCTTTCGTTAGAATCCCGAGCTTGAGATAATCGGGGCGGAAGTTGTGGCCCCATTCGGAAATGCAGTGGGCTTCATCCACCGCGATCAGCGAAATCCGCGTTTCGCGCAACTTCTGGAGAAACCCCTCATTCGCGAGGCGTTCCGGCGCGACGTAAAGAAGCTTTAGCTCCCCGCTCGCCATCTTCTGATAGATCTCCGCGACCTCACTCTGCTCCAAACTCGAATCGAGCCGCGCCGCCGAAACCTCGCAACGCAACAACGCTTCCACCTGATCCCGCATCAAAGCGATCAGTGGCGAAACCACCAGCGTAAGCCCGTCCAGGTGAATCGCCGGAAGCTGATAACAGAGACTCTTGCCGCCACCGGTCGGGAACACCGCCAGGGCGGGACGACCAGCAATCAGAATGTCAACGATCTCGCGTTGGCCGGGCCGAAATTCGTTGTGCCCGAAAACGCGCTTGAGCGACTCTTCAATTGTCACTTCTTCTCTGCCGCGACCATCTCCAAATACGCCCGATAGTCCGGGCTGCGGGTATCGGCGATGACCTTCTCGAATTGCGGTGCGTCGATGAAGCCCTGGTTGAAGGCGATTTCCTCGATGCAGGCGACTTTGTAGTTTTGCTGGCGCTCGATGGTCGAAATGTAGTTGCTGGCTTCGAGCATGCTTTGCGGCGTGCCGGTGTCGAGCCAGGCGATGCCGCGGCCGAGCAATTCGACGTTCAACTCGTCGCGTTTCAGGTATTCCACGTTCAAGTCCGTGATCTCCAATTCGCCGCGGGCGGATGGCTTCAGGCTTTTGGCGGTGTCGACGATTTGCTCATCGTAGACATACAATCCCGGCACCGCGTAGTTGCTCTTCGGTTTCTCGGGCTTCTCCTCGATGCTGAGCACTTTTCCGTTCTTGTCGAAGTCGACGACTCCAAAACGTTCCGGGTCGCGGACGTGATATCCGAAGACACAGGCTCCTTTCTCGCGAGCGAGCGCGCGTCGGAAGAAGTCGAGTTTGCCGTAAAAAATGTTGTCTCCCAAAATGAGAACCGCGCCTGAACCGTCGATGAAATCTTCGCCGACCAAAAATGCCTGCGCGATGCCCTTGGGCTCGGGTTGAATCTTGTATTCAATGTTCAGTCCCAAACTGGCGCCATCACCCAGCAAATCCTCGAACTGCGGGGTGTCCTTGGGCGTGGAGATAATGAGAATGTCCTTCAGTCCACCGAGCATCAGCGTTGCCAGCGGATAGTAGATCATCGGCTTGTCGTAGATGGGAAGCAGTTGCTTGCAGGCCACCTGCGTCAGCGGATAAAGCCGTGTTCCCGCGCCGCCGGCGAGGATGATGCCTTTGCGATTTTTCATCTGGCCTAGTTAACGTGATTCGGGTTCAGGTCGAGCAAAAAGGTTGCAATTGGGGCATCGGTAGGCTGAAAAACGTTCCGGAGAAATCGGATTCGAGTCTTGAGCCGATAGTCTCCGTCCGCTTAACTAAACCCTATGAGGGGTTCTGAGACGAAGTTGGCGCGGCAGTTATCCCGGCGTATTGTTTTGTGTTCGTCGTTCGGGTTTTTGTGCATCGGGCTGATCGTCTCTCTGGTTGGAATTCGTCCGTTTTACGAGCAGCTCAAAATCGAGAAGAAGAACCAGCTGATCTTCGCGGCGAGCAATCGCCGACAAACCGTGGATCAGGTGTTGGCGCGAAAGAAAAGTATCGCGGCCCAGATCACGAGCCGGACGAAAGCGCGGCAAATGCTCGAACGATTCAACGCCGGAGAGGTGCCTCTGGAGGAAGCCGGCGCCTTTGTTCAGCCGATTCTGACGGATGCCTTGAGCCGGTCTCTCGACGTCATCGGCATTTTGCGTCTCGATGATCAGGGAAAGCAATTCGTGGGGGTGGGGGAGACGATTCCGCCGGATTTGTGGGTG
>TARA_R110002096_G_scaffold200639_1_pt1 | contig 28700 bp, 27 predicted proteins | sample TARA_R110002096 | Tara Oceans TARA_R110002096 (sample SAMEA4397295) | marine metagenome | biome: Polar Biome; feature: [DCM] deep chlorophyll maximum layer (ENVO:01000326); material: water (ENVO:00002006), including particulate matter (ENVO:01000060) such as... | depth 35 m
GTTGCTCGGATCGATGATGGGCCTCACCGAAGTGCAAATGACCTCGATGGAATCCAGCTCGATGATGGGTGGCGGCAAAGCCGAACCAACCGTCTTTACGTCACTTCCCCAAATTGACATACCCGCCGTTCCGGAAGGCCTGAGCAAAGAGGAACAACGCAAATGGCAACAGGAGCAGCGCACGGAATTGGGCAACTTTAAGAGAATGGTCTCCAAAATGGCGCGCGCCTCCGAATTGGAAGCGCCAGCACCGCGCGGCCACTTTTTGCGCGACTTCGGTCAGTCCGATCGCGACGTGATCGAGAACGCCAGCGATCACGCGTCCGTCCCACAAGCGCTGAACCTCCTGAATGGGCCGATGATTGAGGCGCTGACGAACCAATTCGCGGTGTTCGGTCGCCGACTCCATGCGGCGGAGTCCTCTGAGGAAAAGGCCCGAATCCTGTTTCAAGCCATGCTCACCCGCGAGCCCACGGAATCTGAGATGGAACTCATGATGGCGGAGATCGCGCAATACGGAGATGACGCCTATGACGGGCTGGTGTGGGCGCTGCTCAACACCCAGCGATTTCTGTTCGTGCATTAACGAACCTGGCTCCGAAACGCATTCATTTCTTTGACCAATCGCGCCACGACTTCGGGGCGTTGCGCCGCGAGGTTGGTGGTTTCGCTCAAATCCGCTTCGAGATCGAACAGCAGTGGAGGATCGTGCTTCGTCACAGGTTCCCGCTTTCGCGTATCCGGATCCGAGGATCGCTCCTTGGACGCCGTGTGAATCTTGAAATTGCCAGAACGAAAGGCTCTTCCGTAATACCACTGCGTCCGCGGACTCGCCTCCCCTCTCAACAAGGTGCCGGTGAGATCCTGAGACAGGTATCCGGGCTTCTCTCTCGGCTCATCGCCTCCGACCAGGGTCGCGAACGTTGCATACAAATCCAGATTGGCTGCCATCCCCTTCACCTCGCCCGGAGCAATCGTTCCCGGCCACCGAAAGATTCCCGGCACGCGAAATCCGCCTTCCCACGAGGTTCCCTTTTCACCACGCAAGGGTTTGGCGGTTCCTCCATGCGGGCCAAACATGGACCAGGGCCCATTGTCACTCGTGAAGATCACCAGCGTTTCCTTCTCAATCCCTGCCGTTTTCAACGCATCCATGACCTGGCCGACCGACCAGTCGATTTCCTCGATCACATCGCCGTAGCGCCCGCCCTCGCTCTTTCCCTGAAACTCCGGTGCCGCGAACACCGGTGCGTGGGGCATGTTGTGGGCCAGGTAGAGGAAAAACCGTTCGTCCTTCTTTTCACCAATCCATTTCACAGCTTCTTCGGTATAGCGTTTGGTGAGCAGTTCCTGATTCACCGGAAACTCGACCACCTCACGCCCCCGAATCAGCGGAACCGGGAAGGAAAATTTGTCGCAGGTGTCAAAGACGTCGCGGGTCTGCCTCTTCCCGGGAGGCGGCGGAACGTCATTGCTTCCCGGCGTTCCAAAATGAGCGTCGAACCCGCACTCGAGCGGGTGCATCGGGCTCTTCGTAAAATCTTCCGGGTAGCCAGCGAGATGCCACTTCCCGAGAATCGCGGTCTCGTATCCGACGCGCTTCAACATCGCCGGCATCAGACTTTTCGGATCCTTGGAGAGTTTTTCCGAGCCCAACATGCCCGGGTGACGTCCGCTCATCAGCCCGGTCCGGCTCGGCACGCAGGTCGATCCCGAGGCGTAGAAACTCGTCCAGCGCTGCCCTTCCGCCGCCAGCCGATCGATATGCGGCGTTTTGATCATCTCGTTCCCGTAACACCCAAGATCGCCATACCCAAGATCATCGACAAAGATCAGGACGATGTTGGGTTTTAGAAGTTCGGCTTGGAGCGCCGCGACGGAAAGGAAGAGGAAGAAGAGGGTTTTCATGAGGGGATTTTGGAAAAGCTTGGGGTGCGGACTCAACGATCTCAACGGACTTTTCGAGGGAAACCCTCATTTTAATTTGCCTGACGAAACTCCAGACGGACGCTAAGTGATGAAAAACTCCCTCCTACTTCTTCCGTTTGGACTGATGGCACTGCTTTCCAGCTGCAGCTCTGTGCTCATCCCTGAACCGCTGGTTTCAACGACCGAACCAGAACTTCGCGAAGAGCTCGAGGGCGTGTGGCTGGTCGAGGAAGGCGCGATTCATGTGGCGTTCACGGAAAAAGGTCAGGGTGAAATCGCTTTCATCGAGCGCGAGGAAGAGAAGTTCAAATTGGAGCGGGGCGAACTCGCCGCCGTCGAATTTGACGATCGAACCTACTTATCGGTCCGCTTTGAAGAAGATGGGGAGATGATGGAGAAATATTATCTGGCGGAGTTCAAAACCGACGACTCTGGCAATTTGATTGCGTGGCCCGCTGACGTGGATCGATTCGGCAAGGCGGTGAACGATGGCGAATTGGAAGGAGTGATCGAGAAATCGAAATACTCGACCGTCATTGAACTCAAGTCTGACAATGCCGCGCTTCTGAGGTTCCTGACCCAAAACCCGGATGGAGTTGCAACCCGCTCGCCCATTGTTCTGCGCAAATTGAAGTGAGTCGAAATTAGTTCAAATATGTTAGAAATCTTGGAATACTAATCTAACGTATTCCCATGAAGTTGCTCTGCTCCATTCTTCTTCTAACCTGTTCAACGCCTTCCCTTTTTGCGGAAACCAACGCTCGGGAAGCACTCCAAATTCTCGAACGCAATACCGGCCAGGAAACGATCAGCCAAGTGGTCGCGATAGTTGGCTTTCATGGAGCCGACCAGCCGAACCGCTGGCAAATCCTTGCGCTGGATCCGGCCAATGAGGGCGTGCTCCGCGAATACGTGATCCAGAACGATACGGTGACCGGGCCAAAAAGCATTCCACGTCAGGAAGGCGAGGATTTGCCACAAACTCCGGTCTTTCTCACCTCGATGAAACTGAATTCGACCGACGTTTACCAGATTGCTGATGATCAGGCGATCGAGGCTGGAGTCGGATTTGCCAAGGTCAATTACCAACTGCGCTGGCGGGGGAATGATCCCGAACCCACCTGGCTTGCGACCTTGCTTTCTTCGGATAACCAGGTGGTCGGACGGATTTATGTGATGGCGGCCAGCGGAACGGTGATTCACCGCGACTTTGCCCGGGGCTGAAGATTGCGGCGGAAAAAGCGGTGGCGGAATCTCCCGATCGGCGAAAGGATACCGCCATGAGTGATCGAGAAGAACTCCGCGCCAAATTGACGCCCGAGCAGTATCGTGTGGCGTGCGAATGCGGCACGGAGCCACCGTTTAACAATGCCTACTGGGACAACAAAGAGGAAGGCGTTTACGTGGATGTGATTAGCGGAAAACCGCTCTTTGCTTCGACTCACAAGTTCGATTCCGGGACCGGTTGGCCGAGTTTCTGGACCACGGTCGATTCCGATGAAGTGGTCGAAGTGACCGACGAAAGCCACGGGATGGTTCGCACGGAAGTTCGATCCAAAACCGGTGATGCCCATTTGGGTCACGTTTTTCCGGATGGACCGCAACCGAGCGGCCTGCGTTACTGTATTAATTCCGCGTCCCTGCGTTTCATTCCCCGTTCCGAACTGGAGGCCGAGGGCCTGAAATCGCTGGAAACGCTGTTTGAAGATTAGAAGATGAAAGTTCTGAATTTTGAGGAAGCCCGAATCGCGCTCGCCCGGCGCTATGAGCCACTGGATCATGTTGCGAAGACGGTGCGCGAAGTGCTTCAGGCAATTCGGGAGCGCGGAGACGACGCTCTGATTGAGTTTGAGGAGAAGTTTGATCGCGTTCGCTTCGCTTCGGCGGAGAACCTGCGGGTTACGGAGGCCGAGTTCACCGCCGCAGAGTCGAGCCTGGATCCCGAAACCGAGGAGGCCATTCGCCTGAGCCGCGAAAACGTCATCGCGTTCGCGGAAAAAAGCATGCGACGGGATTGGGAAGGCAAGAACGCGCAAGGCGTTGAGATTGGTGAGATTTTCCAGCCCTTCGAACGCGTCGGAATCTACGTTCCCGGCGGAACCGCTCCGCTCGTTTCAACCGTGAACATGACCGTCAGCATCGCGAAAGCGGCGGGCTGCCCGGAGATCGTGGTCTGCACACCGCCACAACCCGATGGCAGCATCAATCCGGCCATGCTCTATGCGTTGCGAGCCGCCGGAGCGACTGAAGTCTACAAACTCGGTGGAGCCCAGGCCATCGCCGCGATGGCCACGGGCACGAAGACGATTGATCCCGTTCACAAGATCTTTGGCCCCGGCAACGCCTACGTGATGGAAGCCAAACGCCAGGCTTTCGGCGCGGTCGCGATCGACCTCCTCCCCGGACCGAGCGAGATCCTGGTTTTAGCTGACCAAACTGGGAACCCGGCGTGGATTGCCTCCGATTTGCTGGCGCAGGCAGAACATGGCGGCGACTCGGTTGCCGTGCTGGTTTCCGACTCCCAGGACCTGCTTGACGCCGTGCAACGGGAAGTCGATTCCCAGGCGGAAAAGCTTACCCGCCAGGGCCCGCTTCGTCAGGTTCTGGAGAAGAGTTGCACGCTGGTCAAAGTCGATTCCATCGACCAAGGGATCGAACTGACCAACGAATTTGCTCCCGAGCACCTTTCCCTCATCGCAGAAGATGACGAAACGCTGATTCCCAAAGTTCGAACCGCAGGCGCGATTTTCCTTGGCAACTACTCGCCGGTCGCGGCTGGCGACTTCGCGGTGGGGCCAAGCCATGAGCTCCCGACCGGAGGAGCCGGCAAATGCTTCCCCGGACTCACCGTTGACCAGTTTCAACGGCGGACCAGCATCGTTCGTCTCAGCAGGGAATCGCTGGCAAAAACCGCCCCGATTATCCAGGCCTTCTCAGAGATTGAAGGCCTGGATGCGCACGGAAATTCCGCCGCAATCCGATTGCGTGAAGAGCAGGGAAGCTGAGCGAAGTCGCGAGTCTAGTTCGCGACCGCGATCGCAAGGATGATGGCTCCAACGATGAGCAATCCAGCACCGCCGACCATACCACCTTCGGTGTCGGTGAGCTGCGCCTGATCCACTTGCTCTTCAACCGCCAATTCCGTGATTTCCTCCAGATTGAGGGGCTCTTTTTCGACCTCGCCAGCAAGGATCGAAGAGGGGCCAAAGGTCAGGGCAATGGCGATAGAAAGTGTTGCAATCAGGTGTTTCATGTTGGCGCGATTATCTGAATTCCGCTCTCCCTGTCAAGTTTTCAGTTTCAGGTTTCGGCAGGCTCCAAAATCTTGACACGGTCTTGTGCGACTCCATTGTCAAAGATGGCCTTCATTATCAATGGCGAAGAGATCGACGAGATGACTCTCGAAGAGGAGTTTGACGCGATCAAAGAACATCACGAGCGACTTGGAGAAGTCGTTTGCTGCGATCGGGACGAGGAATTTCGGAGCCTCGCGGTCGATAATGTCGTCAGCCGCACCTTGCTGCATCAGGAATCGATCAAGCGTTTTGGCAAGCCGTCGGAGGCCGAAATTGACGAAACCATCGAGCAGTTGAAAGAGCAGCATGGTGGAGAAGAACAGTTCTTTGCCAACATCAACATGAACCCGGATCAGACCGACGAGATTCGGGCGAAGGTGGCAACCACGCTCAGTGTCGACAAAATCCTGGCGGACCACGTTGGCGAAGAACCGGAGCCAACCGACGCCAATTTGCGCCAGTTCTACAAGGATCATCAGGATGAATTCATGACGGACGAGGAAGTGCAAAGCTGGCACATTTACCTCGAACCCCATGGCCCGGAAGAAGCCAACGAACTTTACGCCAAGCTACGCCAGGTTCGTCAGGAATTGCTCGATGGCGCGGATTTCGAAACGAAGGCGAAAGAGCTCTGCCGCGAGGATCATCACATGGACCTTGGCTTCTACAAACGCGGCGGGTTGATGCAGGAAGTGGAGATCATCACCTTTTCGATGAATCTCGGGGAGATCAGCCCGGTTGTAGCGACACATTTTGGCTACCACATTTTCAAACTCATCGACCGGAAAGAGCCCAAGCCGATTCCGTTCGACGACGTGAAGGCTGAACTCACCGAACGGTTTGCGACAGAGTCTCGTGAAGCCAAGATCAATGCGTTGTTGGACGAGTTGAAGGCCAAGGGCGAGATCAAAGAGATTCAACCAGATTCGGAACTTGAAACGGTCGACGCCTGAATTCCATGACCGATAAGGAGGAGAAGGCCCTTAAATCGGCCGAAGGCTATCACGATTTGGGGATGATCGAGGACTCGTGGGAAGAGCTGCTTTCCATCAGCTCGCGCGGAAGAAACGCGATTCCCGCGATGAATATGGAGGCGATGCTGCTGATCAAGGAATCGCGCTGGGACGAAGCACTGGAGATTGCGCAAAACATGTGCAAACGCGCCCCCAAGCAGCCCGGCGGCTATATCCACACAGCCTTCTGCCTCCATGAAATGGGCAAAACCCAGGATGCACTTGACCTGTTGTTAAATGGCCCCAAAGCGCTCGAAAACGAAGCGACTTACTTCTACAACCTGAGCTGCTATCGCGCGCAGCTCAGTCAGATTGAGGAAGCAGAATCCTTGCTTCGCAAGGCGATCAAAATGGATTCGAATTTGAAGAAAACGGCCAAGGAAGATCCGGATTTGAAAGAGGTTTGGCCGTTGCTTTGAGCCAGCCGGGATATCGCGAACGGTCGGACTTGTTGGCGACGTCGGCCTCCTGACGGTTTGTCGGAGTGCGGGACTTTCTCAGTCCTTGGAGGATTTGGGATCGAGCGCGTCGCGAAGACCATCTCCCAGGAAGTTCAGGCAAAACAACGTCGCGCTGAAAAAGAGCGCGGGGAAAAACAGCAGCCAGGGCTCACTCTGCATTTGGTCTGCTCCCTCCTTGATCAACGTTCCCCATGAACTGCGTGGCGGCTGAACCCCCAGCCCGAGGAAACTGAGAACGGCTTCCAAACGCATCACGGCCGGAACGGTCAGGGTCGTGTAAACAATCACCGGCCCAATCACGTTGGGAATCAGGTGGCGCAGCATGATCCGCCAATGCCCGTAACCAAGACTGATCGCGGCTTCGACGAACTCCTGTTTCTTCAGCGACAGAACCTGGCCCCGAACGATCCGCGCCATGGTGAGCCATTCGACGGCTCCGATCGCGAGGAAGATCAGCCAAATCGCCCGACCGAAGACCAACCCGAGGAGAATCACGATCAGGGTAAAGGGAAGCGCATATCCAATATCGACAATGCGCATCATCAACGCATCGGTCCGTCCACCGATGTAACCGGAGATGGTGCCGTAGATCACTCCGATCGTCATCGAAACAAGGGTCGCCATGAACCCCACCGCGAGCGAAATCTGGCCGCCGGCACGAATCCGGGCAAAGATATCGCGGCCAAGCGAATCCGAGCCAAACCAATAGGTTCCCTCGATCGCTTGATTCGGATCATCCAAATCTTCCGGCGCAGCCAATTGCGGCATGAGCGAGGGCGGTTTCGAGCGAAGTGTCAGCTCGTTCGCATCCGGATTATTCGACCATCCCAACGGACGGGTAATCAGCTCTGAGAAACAGAAGATCGTGATTCCGACAAAGAGAAACAGGCAAATCATCGCGAGCCGGTTCTTCGACAGTCGAATCCAGGCGTCCCGGCCCAGCGACGAGCCTTTTTCCAGTTCATGAGGTGGTGGAGCGATATCGGAATCAGCCATGACGGATTATTCGGAAGTTGTCTGGGTTTCTCCCCGCAACCGGGGGTTCATCGCCACCTGCGCCAGGTCGACCACCAGGTTCATGACCAGAATGAGGATTCCATACACCAGGACGCAGCCCATGATCAGGAAATGATCGCGGTTCACGATTGCGTTCAAAAACAGGATTCCTTGTCCGGGCACCGCAAAAATTTTCTCAACAACGAACGATCCTCCAATCAATCCGGCAATCGCGGGGCCCATGAAGGTGACCGATGGAAGCAGACCGCCTTTTAACGTGTGAACCACGAGAATTCGCCATTCCGGCAATCCCTTCGCCCGGGCCGTCCGCACAAAGTCCTGATTCAGCACATCCAGCATTCCGCCACGAGTCAGTCGCGCAAAATAACCGGCGTAGAACATGCCGAGCGTGATTGCCGGCAAAATCCAGCTTCCCGGCCCCCACCAGCCTGCCGCGTCGAACCAGCCGAGCTGAATCCCGATCCACTGCGATAAAACAGGACCAATGACCAAAGTCGGAAGGCAAATGCCAACCAGAGCCAACGACATGAAGCTGTAATCCATCCAGGTATTCTTCCTCGCGGCGGCCATCACTCCGAGCGGAAGGCCAATCACAAGCGCGATCAACAATCCTCCCATCGCGATTCGAAAGGAAATGGGAAACGACGACGCGATCAACTCCCTGATCGTGAAGCCGGAATTGCTCATGGAGTCCACTTCATGGAAGAAGGTGAGACATCTTCCATAATACTTGAAGAGTTGCACCGGCCAGGGTTGGTCCAGACCAAACTTGGCTTCCATTTCCGCGACCAGATGTGCGGGAATCGCGCGCTCCTCCTGAAACGGACTGCCCGGAACCGCACGAATCAAAAAGAACGTCACCGTTACAATACAAAGCAGGACGATGATGGCCTGGATCAGTCGATTGATAAGAAAGCGGGCCATGGATCAGTTGGGTGGGCCAAAGTAGATTTGTTTATAATCGTGTTTATCCAGAACGAGCGGATGCCAGTTTTTCACCCGGGGATGAATCGCATAAACACGCGTATACCAGTAAATCGGAATGATCGGTAAATCCTCCATCAACACTTCTTCAGCTTGATAAAGGATTTTGAGGCGTTGCTCCGGGTCTTGTTCCAACGCAGCCTTTTTCAACAGGCCATCATATTGATCGCTCCCCCAGTTGGTATTGTTGTTGCTGTCTCCCCTTCTCCACATGTCCAGAAAGGTGGTTGGATCGACGTAGTCGGCAATCCATCCAGCCCGGGCCATTTCATACTTCTTCTCAAAGGTCGTTACCTGAAAAACCTTCCATTCCTGATTGTTGATCGAGATGACATCCGGATCGAGTTGCAGGTTCGTGCGCCACATGTCCTGAATCGCCTCCGCAATCTTTCGATGCTGCTCCGAAGTATTGATCAACAATTCAAACTTCGGGAGGTTGGTTCCGTATTTGGATTCTGCCAACAGTTTGCGAGCTTCGACGGGATCAAACCGAATGGAGTCCGGAGGATCATAAACGCCTCCAATCGGCGGAGTGAAGGCTGATGCCGGCATTTGACCGCCGCGGGTCACAAACTTGACGATCTTCTCCCGATCGATCGCCATTGCCAAGGCTCTTCTTACCTTGGGATCATCAAGTGGCGGCTCCTTAATATTACACCGGTAAAAATAGGAACCCGAGTACGGCTCAACCCGTAAAAGCTCCGGATAGTTCTTCTTATAATAGTCGATCAAGGTCGGAGGAAGAACATAGGTCATATGAATCGAGCCATCTCGAAACATCCGCTCTTCGGTATAGGTATCCGCAGGAATGAACCAGACTTCGTCGAGCTTTACGTCTGCGGCGCCCCAGTAATGAGGATTCCGCTCCACCACAACCTTGTCATTGATGCGCCAGGACTTGAGTTGAAAGGGACCGTTCCCGACATGGTTTCCCGGTCGCTGCCACGCCGTATACTTATCATCAAAGTCGCCAAACTTCTCAATCGTCCCCGGATGGACCGGATACCAGGTTTGATGCTTTACGACTCCCGGGAAATAGGCCGTCGGCGAATGAAGCCGGCATTCCAAGGTGAAGTCGTCAATGGCCTTCACCCCCACTTCCGAAAAGTCGGTGATCGTTCCTTCATTGAAGTCTTGCGCGTTCTCCAGGAAATAGAGCATCGACGCATAAGGTGATGCGTACTTGGGCGACAGGGTGCGCTTGTAAGCAAAAACAAAGTCGCCTGCCGTGACGAGCTCTCCATTGGACCACTTGGAAGGGGCCAGCTTGGGCTGGTTCTCGTGGTCGCCCCCGCGCAGGTAGAACTTCCACACCGTGAAATCCTCATTCGCCTCCCAAGCTTGGGCGACGCCGGGCTGATGGAGGTTGTCGTCGCTGATGTGGTAGTTCACCAATCCCTCGAACAGCGCCAACATGATGTTGCTGTCCCCCACACTCTGAACCTGCCCCGGATCGAGGGCTTTGGGCTCTGCGCCGTTCCCCAGCACTAAAATATTGTCCTCAGCGGCTTGGTCGGCACGATCCACTCGACAACTCGCCATAATGGCAGCGATCAAGACAAGAATGAGGGTTGAGCTTCGCACTGCCCTAGCATTGGGAGGAAACGGCGGGTTTCAATGCGGAAATCCACCTGCTTCACAGAAACTTCACCAACTCTTCGTGCCCGTTTCCTACTCGCTTCAAATCCGCTCTGCATCCTCTGACTCAACTTCGCCAGAGAAATGCGACCGATTATGAAAAAACACTTCCTCTTCACCAGCCTCGCAATCGCGATCAGCGCCAGCGCTTTCGCAGTTCCCACGGCTTTCCCCCAGCCACCGACGGACCAGACGCTCAGCCCGTTCTTCGTCGTTTTGAATCAGGACGATCCCGAAATCACGGGGCAGGACCTGCTTCCGCTGAAATCGACCGATGTCGACGTTCAGATTTCCGGGGTCATCGCGAACGTTGAGATTCGCCAAACCTATCACAACACCGGCACGAACATTCTGGAAGCCCAATACGTGTTCCCCGGTTCAACCCGGGCTGCCGTTCACGGAATGACGATGAAAATCGGCGATCGCAAGATTGAAGCGAAAATCGAGGAACGCAAAAAAGCCCAGGAGATCTTCGATCAAGCCAAGGCGCAGAACAAATCCGCTTCGCTCCTCCAACAGCATCGCCCCAACGTGTTCCAAATGAATGTGGCGACGATGATGCCGGGCGACCGGGTCGAAGTCACATTGCGTTACACGGAGCATCTGATTCCGACCAGCCAGGTCTACGAGTTCGTCTTTCCCACCGTTGTCGGCCCGCGCTACTCCAACACACCGGCAGACTCGCCAAAAGCGGCTGCTGACGCCTGGGTTGCCAATCCCTTTCTCGCAGAAGGAGCCGAGAATCCATCCACCTTCGATATCAACGTCAGCATTCAGGCGGGCATGCCCATCGGGAATCTCGCTTGCGGCACTCATCCGGTCAAAATCGACTACCAAGGCCCGGATCAAGCGACCGTTGCTCTCGATCACTACGAACCCAATCCAGGAAACCGGGACTATATTCTGCGCTATCGCCTCGCGGGAGAAGAAGTTGCCTCCGGCCTTCTCTTGCATCGCGATGAGCGTTTGGGTGAGAACTTCTTCCTCCTGACGGTTCAACCACCCCAGCGTATCAAGCCCCAGCAGGTCCCCGCGCGGGAATACGTTTTTGTCGTCGATGTCTCGGGCTCGATGACCGGCTTTCCGTTGAACACGGCCAAAACGCTGATGCGCGATCTCATCGGCGATCTCGAAAAGCGCGACACGTTCAACATCGTGCTCTTTGCGGGCAGTTCACATGTATTCGAACAGCGGTCGATTCCCGCGACCACGGCGAACGTGAGTCGCGCAACGCGCTGGCTCGAATCCGCTTCCGCGGGCGGTGGCACCGAAATGGTTTCGGCGCTGCAAACCTCTCTGAAACTTCCGAGCGATGGCGGGACGTCCCGATCCATCGTCGTCGTCACCGATGGTTATGTCAGCTTCGACCGGGAAGCCATGGACGTCGTTCGGCAAAACCTCGGCCAAGCCAACTTGTTTGCTTTTGGAATCGGCTCGAGTGTGAACCGTTACCTCATTGAAGGACTCGCCAGGGCGGGGCGAGGCGAACCCTTCATCGTGACCAAGCCCGAGGAAGCCGCCCAGAAAGCAGATCAACTGCGAAACTACATTTCCTCTCCGGTTCTGACCGATGTTGAGATCGATTTTGGCAAGTTGGACGTTTATGATGTCGAGCCGAAGAGCGTTCCCGACGTCCTCGCCGACCGGCCAATCACGGTATTCGGAAAATGGCGTGGAGAACCGGTCGGTGACATCAAGCTCAGCGGAATCTCCGGCGCACAACGCCGCAATCTCTCGATCGCGGCCAGCGTCGAAAACCTGGAAAACCCGGCCCTTCCCTACCTTTGGGCCCGCGACCGGATCGCGACCATCGCTGACTACCGTTGGGCAGACCGGCAGCATCGCGGGGTGACGAATCCCGATCTTGAATCCGAGACCAAACTGCAGATCACGAATCTGGGTCTCACCTACAACCTGCTGACGGAATTCACCTCGTTTGTCGCCGTCGATGACGTCGTCCGCGAGGGCGCGGAAAATCAGCAACAAACCAAGGTCAATCAACCAGCACCGCTGCCCCAGGGGGTTGCCGCCCAAGCGGTTGGTGGTGGAGCGGTTCCAGAGCCCGAGTTCTACCTCCTGCTCGCCATCGGCATCGGGTTCCTGGCTTGGAATCAACGCCGCCTGCTCGCGGAGCTCCTTCATTCCCGGATCTAATCCAGCAAACCGAGATTCACCATGAAACTCAGCCGCCTGCTCCCACTCATCGTCCTCCTCGCCTTTTGGCCGGTCTGGCGATGGTATGCCCTCCGGGTAACGGATGGTTCCGACGAACCGTGGGGGTTGGTGGCCCTGTTGGTTGGTGGCGCGTTTCTTTGGAAGGTGAGAAATGAACTGCGGTTCACGTTTCTCGGTGCGGTCTCCGCATCTGCGCTGCTTCTCGTTTACACCTTTGGCTACGGGAACATGCCGCCTCTGATTCGGGCTGTCCTCGCCCTCCTCATCATTGCGACCATGGCCGGGACGCTGCTTCGCCACCTGCCGATTTGGGGAATCTTCGCGCTTTCGCTGCCCATCATCGCGAGTCTGCAGTTCTACCTGGGTTACCCACTTCGAATCGTTACCGCCGTAGTTTCCCAGGCAACGCTCAATCTCTTTGGACTGGGGATCGAGCGCGAAGCAACCAATCTGCTTTGGAAAGGAACCACCATTGGAGTCGACGCTCCCTGCAGCGGAATCCAGATGCTCTGGGTTGGGATGCTGATCACTCTGTCGCTCTGCGCCGCGAAGCGTTTCCCGTGGAAACCGACCCTGCTTTGCGGCAGCGCCGGGTTCCTACTCATCGTTGTGGGAAACGCCCTTCGAGCGACGCTTCTCTTTGTCAAGGAATCGGAGATGGTCCAACTTCCTGGTTGGACCCACAGCGGCATCGGGCTGCTGGTATTTGCCATCCTCGTGTGGTGCCTGATGAGGTTGGTGGAGAAGATGCCGATGAGCGTCATGCCGGCGGAAGCACGCGCTATCCCGGCGCTTCCCTACCAAAATTTCGCCGCGATCGCGTTCCTCGGAGTCGCCTTGGTTCCCATGTTGAACCCGCAATCAACGACCGTGCCATGCCTCGCCGACTTCCCTGGATGGCCCAAAACGTGGAACGGACACTATTTGGAGCCCATGCCGTTGACGGAACAGGAGTCCACGTTTGCGGGCCAATTCCCCGGCCGGGTCGCAGTCTTTTCGGCAGGCCCCAACAAGGTCATCTACCGCTGGGTATCGCGGCCGACCCGCAAACTGCATTCCAGCGCCGAATGCCTTCGCGCAGCGGGTTGGGACATTGAGTCCGAGAAACCCGGAACCTTCATCGCCCAATCCGGCGACCTCCGCTTTCGGGTCGACGAAGCCATTTCTTCGCCGGACCAAATCTGGAGCGAGGTCTCAGCCTGGTTCTGGGCGGCGACGCTGCGAAGAACCTCCGGTCCCTGGTGGGCGGTCACGGCGATCCAACCCACATCCTAAGCCCATGCAACGTCCATCGATCATTTCCGCCGTCCTGCGCGGCGATCCCGACACGGAAGTGCCGGTCTGGCTCTGCATCAGCGGAATTTTGCTCGGATGCGGACTCTACGGCTTCGCAATCGGTTCGTGGCGCGCTCCACACATGGGGCTCTATGTCGGGGTAAAGTTCCCGCTCCTCATTCTGGCGACACTCTGCGGCACGGGACTGATGAACGGCATTCTGGGGCAACTGATTGGCTCGGGCCTGAGCTTTGCGGACTCGTTCAAGAGTCAGCTAACCAGCTTTCTGATTTTTTCGCTGCTTCTGGGTTCGCTCAGTCCCATCGCCTTCCTCCTCGCATTCGAGATGCCCGGTTGGACCGACGAACTGAAGTTCGAATCCTATCGCTCGCAGGTTCACATCCACACCGGCGTGATCGCCTACGCGGGCCTCCTCGCCAATCACAAACTCTACCGCATTCTTCAATCCAGGATCGGGAACCTGACGACAGCCCGCCAAACGCTGGTCATCTGGCTGGCCGGCAATCTCTTTGTCGGGGCCCAGCTTTCCTGGAATCTGCGCCCCTTCTTTGGGAGCCCCTACACCGGCGTTGAGTTCCTGCGCTCCGACTGGCGCGACAAGACCTTTTACGAATCCATCTTCACCTCACTGAGCCAAACGCTCGGACTCTATCCACACACCTACACATCAAATGACAAATCCTGAAAACCAACCAGTTCCTCCCGAGCTTCCCGCCCTGGGAGCTCTCGGCCTTGGGGAGTCGCTCGAAAAGCTTCTCAAAAAACCCGTCGATCTCCTCGCTTACCTGCAACGGGGAAAACCGATCAACATTGCCGCCAAGCTAACCTTCTCCAGCCTGTTTTGCCTCGCCCTCTTCGGATTTGTCGTCGGACTCTTCGCGATCGATCGGGAATTCGGGATGCAACAACTCTGGGCCGCGCCGGCCAAGATCACGGCTGGGCTGCTGTTCAGTGGGTTGATCTGCCTGCCCAGCCTTTACATCTTCAGCTGTCTGAATGGGCTCGACATCCGGATTGGAACCACAATCGGAGTCATGGCCGCCTCGATCGCCCTGGCCAGTCTGCTTCTCGTCAGTTTTGCGCCGGTCGTCTGGATTTTCTCGCAATCCACCGATTCGGCGATCTTCCTCGGCGGATTGTTGATCACGTTTTGGTCGGTGGCCCTGCTTTTTGTCGCCGGACTTCTCTTCAAAGCCCGCAAAATTCTGGGCGGGCAACCTCGCGGACACTACTTCGTCTGGATCACGATTTTTGCGCTGGTCACGTTCCAGATGTCGACCTCACTTCGCCCCCTGATTGGAGCGGAGGAGCAATTGCTACCCACCGAGAAGAAGTTCTTTCTCCAGCACTGGATTGACCAAATCAACATCAGCACGGAGCGCGCCGCGAGCCGTGGTTGGGAATCCGATGAACGCAGTTAGGGGATCTGCCGCAGCCAAGTCGCCGCCAGCCCCAATTCCGTGCCGATCATGAGCAAGGCGGCCAGGGCGAAAAACTGAAACCGCTCCTGCGGAACCGTCTTCATCGTCGAACGCATTTTGCTGCGCTCCAGGTTGTCAATTTCCTCATAGACGGCTTGAAGCGTGTCGTAATCGTAAGCCGTTCGGAAAATTCCACCAGTCATTTCCGCCATCTTCTCCAATCCCCGTTCCGCCGCGCTTCGAACTCTCGCGGCCTCAATCGTCTCTTCGTCATCAACCTTCACGAACTGCGACTTGGGCGGATCCGTCAGGCTGATGGTGTAGATCTTGATTCCCCACTCCTTCGCCAACGCCGCAGCCTGGAGCGGGAGCATCGTTCCACAATTGTTCTCTCCATCCGTCAGCAAGACGATGATCTTGCTCGCGATCGGTTCCTTTGCCGGAGCGAATTTGTCGCCCTTTTGCAAACGTTCCTCCAGCCTTGCCAGCCGGGCCGCAGCCAGCGCCGTGGCGTCGCCGTAAGCCGTTCCATCCTCGTTGGGTCGATCGTTGATCGTGATCCCTTCCGTCAGATAAACCAAGGCTTCGTGGCTGAGCGTCAGCGGACAGATCGTGTCGGCATAGCGCGCAAACGTGATCATCCCGATCAAGTCATCGGCTCGTCCCGCCAGATCGTCGGAATTTCCCTCGATGAAGTCGAAAATGACCCGTTTGGCCACGTTAAGCCGCGAGGAATCGCGCCCGCCCTGCTGCTTCATCCGCATGTCCATACTGCTGGAAATATCGACCAGGAGCTCGATCGCAACCCCTTCCCTCTCCAACGACGACTCGTATTTTTCGGTTTGCGGACGCGCCAATGCGATGATCACCAGAAGCACCGCCAAGGCCCGGGCCGCGTTCGGAAGCCAACCGAACTTCTGGCGGCGGGATTTGGGAACCAAAGCGACCGCGTGAGTCGATGAAAACGTGATGGCGTCGCGACGACGGCTCATCCAGTTCCAGGCCAACAGCAGGGCCGCAGGAATCAACGCCAGAAAAACCAGGGGATAAGCGAACGTCACTCCCGAATCATGTTCGTGATTCCAGGAGCTTGCAAATCAGACCGCGTCTTTCGGCTTTTTGGGCTTGGGCGGGTTCGTCATCGCCAACTCGATTCCCTCTTCATCGAGTTCAACCCAATCGCCAGCCTTCATCGTCGGAGCAATCAGTTCTCCAATTCGAACACGGACCAGCTTCTTCACCTTGTAATCGAATTTTCCGAACATCAGGCGGATTTGTCGCTTCAGCCCCTGTTTCAGAACCACCGAAACCCGGCGTTGGCCCAACACTTCAACGCGCTCGGCCGTCGCAATCCCTTCCGCAGTGTGGATGCCTTCGACCATTTTTTCCGCATGATCTTTCTCAAGCGGACGGTCGATCACCACCTCATACTCCTTCTCGATCTTGTGTTTCGGATGAGTCAACGTTTGGGAGACTTCGCCCGAGGACGTCAGGAGAAGGAGGCCTTCACTCTCCTTGTCGAGCCGTCCGACGTAGTTCAACCGCTGAAAACGCCCCGGCAGCAGATCGTAAATCGTGGTGCGGTCGTGGGTATCTTCCTTGGTGCAGATGTGTCCTTTCGGCTTGTAGAGCAGAATGGTGGTTTCTTCGCCCGACCAAACCCGCTTTCCATCCACCTTGATCGCGTCATCCGGCAGAATCCGCGTCGCGAGATCGGTCACGACTTTGCCGTTCACGGTGACTCGGCCATGAGAGACGATCTCTTCGCAACCGCGACGAGAGCCCAATCCGCATGAGGCCAAGAACTTGTTGATGCGGACGCCGTCGCTCAATATGAAACCTTAAAGCTAACAGCAGAAAGACTGAAAATCAGTCAATGTGCTTGGTTTTTGGCAAACCGATCGGGCTTTGGCCCTCTTTCCATTCGCCACGCTCTTTCAGCAATTTCACGCGCTCAAAACGCTTCAATACACTGCGTTTCTTTCCGCTACCGGCTGCGCCTTTGAGACTTGGATGCTGAGACATGAGAAAAATTTGGTTCGTGAAGGGCCGAGAGATTACCCCTCCAGTCCTGCCTTGCAACTATTTCTTCGCTTTCCGGCCAAATTTCCGTTTGGGTTTGGGTTCCTCCTCCTTCGCCAAGCCTTCTTTGCCGGAACTGGCAAGCGTTTTGACGACCTTGCGATCGAGACGGCAATAGTGAGTGTCGTTATACACTTTGGCTCCCAAACGCTTGTAAAATCGTACGGCTTTCCGGTTTCCGCGCTGCACCGTGAAGTCGATTTGCTCGCAATCCATCTCAATTGCGCGCCGGCTCAGTTCTTCGAGCAATTTCCAACCGATGCCCAAGCGCCGATATTGCTCAATCACATACAAATCATCCAGAGCCAGCGTCGGATTGCGAACCACTGCGGGTTGAAAGCGGTGATAGTGAGCCACGCCGACGATCGGTCCGGAGGCATCGGCCACCAACGCGCGGCACAGTGAGCCCGGCATGAACAGGGACTGCCGGAGTGTGTCCCGGGAGATTTGTTCCTCCCGGTCTCCGCCATCATCGCGGTCGGCAAACGCAGCAAGCGCCAACAAGTCCTCGATATCATCTTCACAGGCTTGCCTGATCCGAATCTTCAGTTCCCCGTCCTTCGCCATGTTCGCATGAGCCTGTTCAACTTCATCAGCCAACTATCGGAATCGATGCCTCGGAATGCAACGAAGAAGTATTCGGTCAATTTGACTGAGTCAAAATGGCGCAAACGGGAACATTTGCCTCGATTGGGTCCACTTTATCGGGGCGCCGATTTGTCGCAAGGTGGTACGCTTTTTGCAGACTAATAACCATCATGAAACTTGGTAACCCCTTTGGTATTGGAGTTTTTGTCCACTGGACGTTTGGCCTTTTGTTGGCCTGGATCGGTCTTTCGAGCCTTTTCCAGAATGGGATCGTCGGGGCGGTTTTTTCGATTTTGCTGATCGCGGCGCTGTTTGGATGCGTTGTGCTTCATGAACTCGGCCACAGCCTGGCGGCCCGCTATTTCGGAATCGGAACGAAAGACATCACCCTTTACCCGATCGGCGGCGTCGCGAAACTGGAGCGTATGCCGCGTGACCCGGCCCAGGAATTGGTCATCGCCCTCGCAGGACCCGCGGTAAACGTGGTCATTGCCCTGTTGCTGGTGCCCGTCGTGCTTCTTCTCGGACTTCCGGATTTGGCCGCCGCCGCGGCGCCCGCCTCAGTTCGCGAATTTGTCTTCACCCTGCTTTCCGCCAACATCATCTTGGTGGTCTTCAACATGATTCCGGCGTTTCCGATGGACGGCGGACGAGTCTTGCGAGCCGTTTTGACGATGTATCGCGATCACCGTTGGGCGACGAACATCGCGGCCAGAATCGGACAAGGTCTCGCGATCGCCTTTGGTGTTCTCGGCCTGTTCACCTTCAACCTGCTTTGGATTGTGCTCGCCGCCTTTATCTTTCTGGCAGCGGGAGCCGAGCGCCGAAGCGCGCTTTGGCAAAGCCAGTTCGACCCGCAGTTTTCCGAGCCTTTCAGAGGGCCGCGCGCGACCGGGCAACCGAGAGTCGTGGTGATCGAAGAAGACGATTGGGACGTTCTCCCGCCCGACGATGTGGTTCGCCGGAAGGTCCGGTGGTAACCGAAGCCAATCGGAAATCCCTCACCACTCCGCGAGGAGGTTTGCGTTGTTGTCAGGGTGTTTTACGTTGGCTTCCCATGAACCCAGGACATTCATCTTTTCTCCTTTTTCTCTGCGGAGTGACGATTGCTTTTGCCCAAGGGCAGTTTCGACGTCATAGCGCAACGGAAGCTCGGCCGCTCGATTTGGAAGCGGCGTCGAGGACTCCTCCCGGCAACAACGCCTGCGACATCCAAGTCCGTGGTATGTTCCGCGAAATCCGGTCGAACGCCATTCCCGATCACAAGGTGGGACGGTTTCCAAATGCGGGAAATCCGCACTCCATTTCGGAGCAGGATCAGGATTTTCGATTGCAGGCGAATCCGGTGGAGAGCGGTCGCACGACTGCGATGGACCTCGGCCCGACGGGGATTGCCGTGAACGGAGTCCTGTTCGATCCGGGAGCGGCGGAATTCTGGCAGGGGAACCCCGGTTCGGGCTGGACCTACGAAGCGTTGGGTGGAGCCGTGCCGCTCGGGTTGGATGAAAACCATGCTCATGTTCAACCAACGGGGAAATACCACTATCACGGGTTGCCCACGCTGCTTTTGGAAGATTTGAAGGTAACCGCAGGCAAGCATTCGCCGATTGTTGGGTGGGCTGCAGATGGATTCCCGATTTACGCTCTCTACGGATATGAAGACACGGAGGACGAAGGTTCGCAGGTGGTGGAGTTGAAGTCGAGTTACCGGCTGAAAGCGGGCGACCGTCCAGGCGGTCGGGAGCCGGATGGAAAATATGACGGGGCCTTTGTCCAGGACTACGAGTATGTCGACGGGCTGGGAGATCTGGATGAATGCAATGGCCGGCAGACGATCACACCGGATTTTCCGGAGGGAACCTATGCGTATTTCCTCACCAAAGATTGGCCGGTGATACCGAGACAATTAAAGGGAACGCCGGAAAACCTGCGCGGAGAAGAACGCGGCGGTCCCGGCCGGGGACCAGGGCCCGGCGGAATGCGGCCACCGCGTGGAGGACCGGGACAAGGGCGATTTCCGCCGCCTGGTGGTGGGCCAGGACGTGACGGACCTCCGCCGCGCCCCCGCGATGATAATTAAGCTGGTTCTCTACCCGGCCGTGCCCGCGAACGGCGGTTCTTCTACTCTCCAACCACACTGACCGAAATTCGGCGGGTGTGGCTCGCAACCCGGTGCTCGAAGAGAAACAGGCCCTGCCAGGTTCCCAAGGTCATTCGGCCATCGATCACCGGAATCACCTCTGAACATCCGGTCAGCACCATCCGAATATGGGATGGCATGTCGTCAGCGCCTTCGTAAGTGTGGATGAAGTAGGGTTCGTCCTCGGGAACCAGATGATCAAAGTAGTTATGCAAATCGGTGCGGGCGGAAGGATCCGCGTTTTCCATGATGCACAGGGAGCAGCTGGTGTGCTGGACAAAGATGGTCGCGGTGCCGGTTTTGATCCCGCTTTCGCGAACGATTTTCGTGATTTCGTCGGTGATCTCGTAGGTCTTCTTCCCGTGGGTTCGGACAGAGATTGTTTCGGCGTAGGCTGGCATGTTAGGCAAGGGTATGCAGAGGTTCGAGAAAGCCGAGAGCTTTTTGAGTCGGCACCACGCTCAATTCCATCTGATTCATGACGTAGGCAAAGCCGATTTTCTGTTCCGGAAACGCAAAGGCATGGCTGCCGCCCGCGCCCGGATGGCCGAAAGAACGGCTTGAAGGCAGGAGACTCGGCGTCTTCATGAATCCGGCTGAAAACGCCGTTTCGGACATCAATGTCGCGTCCGGTCCGCTGACCAACGTTGTTTCGGCCCAGTTCCTGACGGTTTCCGAGAAATGCTCTCCGCTCGTCATCGCCGCGTAAAAACGCGCAATTCCGCGCGCTGACGCGATCCCGGTGAAGGAGGGAATGCTGAGCCGCCGCGTTTCGGGACGATTGAAATCGCTCGGGCTGCGAACGCCTTTCGGCGACTCGAACGCACGCCGGACGTACGAGCCCGGCTTCCCATACTCACGATAAAAATCTGAAACCGGGTCACCAGCCCTCATCTTGGCGGGAATCAATTCGGCCACCCGCTCATCCTCGGATTCCGGCAGACCAATCCAGACATCCAGGTTCAGCGGCTCGGCAATGCGCTCCCGCCAAAATGCCCCCAGGCTGGGCGCGCCCGACAAACGTCTCACGATCTCATCCGTGAGGTAACCAAACGTCCGGGGATGATATCCATGCCTCGCTCCCGGTTTCCAATTCGGATCCCGGGCTTGAACCTCGAGCGCACGAATGACCGCTCCATAATCGGCAAGGTCGGGCGGATCATCCAACGCCGCCAATCCCGCCTGATGAGACAGAATCTGCCCAAAGCTCAGCGTTCCCAGTTCCGGCCAGATTTTCGCAACGGGGGAATGAAGATCCAGCCCGGCGTCCTCCAACGCGCTCAGGACGCTCGCGGCCGCAAATCCCTTCGTGATCGACCAAACCGGCACCAACGTTTCCGCCGTCCAAGCCATCGTTTTGGCGCGATCCGCAAACCCGCCATGGAGACTGACGACTTCCTCACCGTCTCGCCAGATCGAAACGGAAGCCCCGACTTCGCCGCGTTCCCCAAAATTGGATTCAAAATGCTCGGCGATTTGGTCGGCTCCAGTCATGGGTTCGGAAAATCGCTACCAAATCCCAGAGAGCCGGATTTTGCAAGCCACGCAATTCCGTCTAAAATGGGCCATGTCCAAAATTCTCGCAGCCATGTCAGGTGGAGTCGATAGCAGCGTTGCAGCCGCGTTGCTCGTCGAGCAGGGGCACGAAGTGGTCGGCGCTTACATGAAGAACTGGATCAACGAGGAGAACATCGCGGGTCACTGTCCCTGGGAACAAGACATCACGGACGCTCGCGCGGTTTGCGACAAGTTGGGAATCGAATTCCGCGTGGTCAACCTGATGCGCGACTACAAGGACCGGGTCGTGGCCTATTTGCTGCGGGGTTACCAGGATGGTGTCACGCCAAACCCGGATGTGATGTGCAATCGCGAAATGAAGTTCGGCGTTTTCCTCGATTACGCGCTCGCCGAAGGATTTGAATCGGTCGCGACGGGCCATTACGCCCGCATCCGGAAACAGGAGGATGGCACGTTTGACGTTCTGCGCGGGGTTGATCCCAACAAGGACCAAACCTACTTCCTCGCCCTTCTGCAACAGGAGCAGATTCGCCACGCACTCTTTCCCATCGGCGACATTCCAAAACCCGAGGTTCGAGCATTGGCAGAGCGTTTTGAACTCCCCACCGCGACCAAGAAGGACAGCCAGGGAATCTGCTTCATCGGCGAGGTCAAGATGAGTGATTTCCTCCGGCATTATGTTCCCGATGATCCCGGAGACATTGTCACCGTGGATGGCCGCAAAGTTGGCGAGCATCGGGGATTGCACCTCTTCACACTCGGCCAACGCAAGGGGCACGGGGTCCCGTCCAACATGCATGGCAAGGCTTACGTGGTGGTCGAAAAACGGGGCGCAACCAAGGAGCTGGTTGTGGGATTTGACGAGGTGGAGACGCCCAAGCTCTTCGCGCATTCTTCGCTCATCACCGAGTTGAGCTTCACCAACCGGGTCATCTCCGAGCCGGAAGAAATCTCCGCAGCGCCTCGCTATCGTTGCGCCGCCTCGCCCATCCGTTTCGAGCCCAAAGGCGAAGATCGCGCGCTCATTCAATGGCACTCTCCCCAACGAGCCCTGACGCCCGGACAGATTTGCGCCCTCTACGAAGGCGAAACCCTTCTGGGAGGCGGGGTGTTTGCCGAAATTGATCCGAATCGCTGAATTCACCTTCGCCTGATCCTGTGGCGTGAATTCATGCGCCTCGCCATCGCTTCCATGTTCTCTTCCCCTCGCCTACTCAATTCCATCATCTGCCTGGTTGTTGCCGTCAACGCGGCGGGTCAGGAAGCGCTGGATTCCCATGAAAAAATGGAAGCCATTCTGGCAGCAATTCGGGATACGTCCTCGCAAAGCAACCCCTTCTTTGGGACGGCCCGGATTGAGCAACTTGAATCGCATCTCAGCAATATCGACCAAGAGAAGCTGCCTCAGGCCTATGTGAATGCTGCATTCGCTCTTGGGCTCGCCTTCTTGAATCACGGGAAGATTCACGAAGGCATTGATCAGTTCACGGAGATCAAGGCCTTTCTCGATCAAACGCCCGGCAACGACCGCCTGAAAGGGTTGATCGCTTATCATCTTGGGATGGCCAATCTTCGGTTGGGAGAAACCGAAAACTGTTGTGCGCGGAATGCACCGGAAAGCTGCATTCTACCGCTCGCGGGCGAAGCCATTCATACCCAACGCCGGGGATCTGAGCAGGCCAGTCGGTTCCTGGAAGAGTCGATCCAACTCCGCGGTGATGATCCGGACTTTCGGCTCCGCAGCCAATGGTTCTTGAACCTGGCCCACATGACGTTGGGAACCTTTCCTCACGGAGTCCCCAAACATCTCCGCTTTCCTGCTGATCAATTTCAACCGACAACACCGTTTCCCCGGTTCGCCAACGTCTCCAGAAAATGGGGAATCAATAACGACAATCTCGCCGGCGGTGTCGTGATCGACGATTTTGATGGCGATGATGATTTCGATATCATTACCTCCAGTTTTGAGCTTTCCGAGCCCCTTCGCTTTTTCGAGAACCGGGGTCCCGGAAAATTCGTTGAACGCGAGGCTGGACTAACTGGAATCCTCGGAGGCTTGAATCTGATTCACGCGGATTACGACAACGACGGTGACTACGACCTCTTTGTGCTTCGCGGGGCTTGGTGGGATGCGCTTGGCCAGCACCCCAACTCTCTGCTCCAGAATGACGGAAATGGAGTGTTTCGGGATGTCACCTTCAGCAGCGGAATGGGTGGAGCCCACTACCCCACTCAAACGGCAGCCTGGGCCGACTACGATAAGGACGGCGACCTCGATCTCTATATTGGAAACGAATCAACCCCCAATGTCCGAGCTCCAGATCAGCTCTTCAGGAACGATGGAAACGGTCAGTTCCAGGATGTCGCAAGGAGCGCCGGAGTTCTCAATGGTGGGATGACCAAGGGAGTCGTCTGGGGCGATGTCGATGGCGATACCTGGCCAGACCTCATCATCTCCAACCTGAAACAGAAGAACCAGCTCTACCGCAATCTCGGAAATGGAACGTTCACAGATATCTCAAAGCAAGCAGGGATCGAGGAACCCATTTCCAGTTTTCCGCTGTGGACCTGGGACTTCAACAACGATGGCCATCTGGATATCTTCATCTCGTCCTTTTCCGGAACCGTGGAAGACGCTGCGCGAATTGCGTTAGGGAAAGAAACAGACTCGGAATTGTCAGCAGTTTACCAAGGCAACGGGAGTGCCCGCTTTAAGAACGTTACACGAGAAACCGGCCCCGAAGTTCCCATCCTTGGCATGGGGGCAAACTTTGGAGATTTGGATAACGACGGCTTTCTCGATTTCTATATCGGAACCGGAGAACCCAAGCTGACGGTCATCCTTCCCAACCTCCTTTATCGGAATTGGGAAGGGAAACGGTTCGAAGATGTCACGATGGCTTCCGGGCTCGGGCACCTGCAAAAGGGGCACGCGGTCTCCTTTGCGGATTTGGATGGTGATGGCGATCAAGACGTCTTTGAACAGCTTGGTGGCGCCTATCCCGTGGATGCCTATCGCGATGTAATTTTCGAGAACCCGGGATTCGAAAATCAATGGGTTGAGATCAAACTCGTTGGTCAGACTTCCAATCGGAATGCCATTGGAAGTCGGCTCCACGCCGTCATCACGGAAGAAGGCAACTCCAGATCCATTTACCGTTTTGTAAACAGCGGAGGAAGCTTTGGCGGAAATCCATTCCGCCAGCATATCGGAATTGGAAAGGCGCAGCAAATTGACGTCCTCGAAGTCTTCTGGCCTGCAACTGGCCTTACCCAAAGGTTTGAAAACCTGAAAGCGGGGATGCGTCTCGAAATCACCGAAGGCCAGGATGAAATCCGCCTTCTCCAACCAATGCCCGCCTCACTCTGACCGTTTGAATACGGGTACCACGATCTTGTCATAGTCCTCCCCGGAAAGCACAAAGACATCGGGATACCCCTCAAACTGTCCAAAATAGTTCGTGACGCGATCTCCCGAAATGGTGGCGGGAGCAAACGCGAGTGATGCAACCCCCACCGGATTCGGCTTCTGCGTTCCGATGCTCGGTTTCTGAAGCTTGATACGAAGCTGCAACGAGGGGTTTCGGAGCGCCCGATACGCGTCCTGCCGACTCCCGCTCAACCACTGACGCCCTTTGAGCTGGCTCAAATGAATCGCCAACCTTTCCGCCAGCCGCCGATCAATAAGGTCGTCAACTCTCTGGTCGCCGAGGAGTCCTGACCATTTCCCGTGCATGTAATTAAAAAAGAGCTTCAACTCAGGATTGCCGGCCTCTGCCATTTCAATGGCTTGCAGCGAAAGCAGTTCGAACCCCAACAATTCCAGGCCGCGCCAGGCGATGGGATGGGTCGGCACATAAATCGAGAGAAAGGCGGGATCGATTGCGTAAACGTACGGTTCGTCATCAAACTTTGCGTTCAATAGAATGTCGCCTTTCCTCCCGAACCGGATGGTCCGCGTTTTGATTTCCACCTTGGGTCTTTCAATCTCTTCCTTCGACTTCCCAGTCTGCTCAGCTTTGGCCAGTTCATTACGGTAACGATCCAACGCATCCCCATCGACCGTTGAGGATGTGAACGCAATCTGCAGAAAGGGACGGTCCAAACCATATTCCTCCAAATTTGGAACCGTATCCGACCGGTATTCGACAATGGTCTCTGTGTTCAGCGCCGTCAGAAGTTGCTCAATTTTGTCTTGGTTGGCTCGCTGACTCACTCCGCCCTTGATCAAATGCCACTCTTTCCCGCCATCTTTCAGGCGACGGATATCGACCGAATCCAATGGGCTCTCAATCTGAATCCGGGCAAGGGTTGTGGGATCGAGATCGGCGAGGTAAGGATAGCGAATCTGGCTGGTGTTCTTCGGCAACCGCGACACCAGATTATTGTTGATCCGAAATACGGCATCCCGTCCATCCACCTCTGCCAGCATCGTTCGCTGCTCCCCTTCGCTCCCCAGTTCGCGCAATCTTACGGTGAACGGCTTTCCGCCCTGAGGTTTCAGTTTGAACACGGCGGTATCCGGATCCCCTCCACTTCCGACACCGGAGGCCGAGCCCACTTGTTCGTCCAAAAACTCATCAACCTGCAGTTGCGAAAGCTCATTGAGAATCGAGTACGCTATATCATCATTGGCTCTTGCCTTGATGGGCCGCTCCACATACCAACGCGGCGCATCGGGTTCTCTTTTCAAGGCCATTTCCCCTTTCTCTGTCGTCAGAACATAAGCTTCAATCTTTCCGGGATCTTCCCGAAACAATCTTCGATCGCGAAGCGCGTCTCCAGGATCGGTAATCCATGATCGAAAGTCACCATCGACAACGTAGACATCCTTTCGATTGGAGGAATCTGGTATCTTTGCGTAAATCGTCCCAAGCAGAGGCCCGTTCGCTCCAAAATGAAAGGTTACGGGTTCGCGTTTTCCCTCGAACTCCATTTTCACCTCAATGAAAGCTGACTTGGACAATCCAAATCGGCTGAGGCGGATCTTATCTCCACCGATTTCATCTCGGTCGATCGTCTCCCGAATGGTGAGGTGCGCCAGTTTATCAGCCAGCTTGGCAACCAACCCAGGATCGGCGTAATCACCAATCGGCTTCATCAACTTCCATCCGCCGTCCTTGCGATCGATGGAAATCTCTCCCATTTGGTTCGTCACCTTGATGCGCTTGAGTTCCTCGACGGGAACCGTCGCCAAAATTCGTGACGAAACCTTCGCCTGCCGGGAGGATTCGATTCTCCGCTCAAAGCCGAGTACGAAGATCGCTAGCACGGCGGCTATCGAAACAAGCGTAATCGTAGTCGAAGATTTTATCATGGATCTGCATTAAGAACGGCGCTGGAACCAGACGATGACGCCTACCGCTCCAACCAAGCTCGGAAATATCCAGAGCACGCAACGCTGCAACCAAGTTGACTGGGAACGTGTGAGTTGGATCGCGTAACGGGTTGGCTCCTTCGCGCTCACGCCAATCAACTCCGTTCGATCAAGCAACCAATTGAGGCTCGCCATCACAAAGTCGGACTGTACTTTCTGGCGCTGCAGTCCGCCGGACAAAATCGTTGGGTTACTGACAATGACCATCCGCTGGGTTTCCACCCTCAAATTGGGATCATCCACCGCACCACGTTCAACGGTTGCCGCCAAAAATATCGGCGCGTGCGTGTCCAGATCACGATCTCGCTGAATATCCTCCGCTTCATAGTCGGTCTCGCCCCAGAACCGAGGATCAGCCACCAACACCGGCGACAAGTGGATATTCTCGTCCTTAACAAAGTCCTCATTTTCATGAAGCTCCAACGATTGACTTCGCCCGCCCAAGGTCATGGTCAGGCCTCCCAATCCCCGTTCGGAGGAAATCGGCGACCCGACTCGCAACGTCGTCGGCACGGAGTAAAGCTTCTGGAGCGCCTGCCCGGGAACCTGGGACGCAAACACCACCCGGTCGTCGCGGGGAACAACCCCATGCATGCGGACGAAGGATTGGAGAAGCGGCGTATCGGCGTCCGGATCCAACGCCACAAACAACGCACCTCTGGCCCCCTTCCAATAATCCAGAATTTCCTTCATCTCAGCGCTCGGTGGATCAAACTGGGGTGCCGCCAAAATCAACGCATCCGCGTCCTCAGGAATTTTTCCGCCGCCGCTCAACTCCAAAAATTGGACCTGTGCATTCTGGCGGGCGGCAAGCACCTGCAGTTCCTGCATCACTTCCTGGAGATACTCGGCGCGCTGATATCCGGTCGGAATATAGATTTGGCGCCGTTTACCTTCGACGACCTCGATCAACGCGGCTGTGATCGCGAATTCGCCCGCAAACTTATCGACCAGGCCCGATCCATCGCGGATCACCATTCGGGATTCCGGAATCACCTTTACCCGATCACCCTGCGCAACAATGACCGCATTTCGCGAAAGGTTTAACCCATACTTTGCCTGCAAATCCGTCGCACGATCAGGAGCCCGCGCAGGATCGATCCATTCCACATCGATCTTTTTTCGACTGCTCTGTTTATATTGATCCACGAGCGTCTTGAGATCGTCGTAAACGGGAGACCCCGCCATGAACGCCACGGTCAGATCAATATCCGACGAGAGGCTCTTCAGGAACGTTTCGGTTGTCGGTGACAAGGTGAACCGACTGTTTTGCGTCAAATCCCACCGCGAGTAGTGCCGGCAACTCATGTAGTTGACGAGCACGAAAATCGTCATGAGTGCAAAAATCTGCAAACCAACGTGGAGAATAACCCGTCTTCGATCGATCGATTGCTGCCGTTTCTGGCTATGTTCTGAATCTTGGCTCATGGTTCAGGGGCGCCACCGACGGTATTCCAATACATAATAGGTGAACGTAAGGAACAGGGCGGATCCGGTCACATAATAGATCAGCGGGCGCGTATCGATCAATCCGTTGGAAAAGTAACGCAGGTGTTCAACCGTCGAAAAATAAGTCACGCGGTCCAGCACTTCAGCCGGCATGTTCCCAGCGAAACCCTGCACAAATCCAATGAAGAAATGGAGGGTAACGAAGGCGAATGCCAACACGCCTGCAATCAGCTGATTTGCCGTCAACGCCGAAGCAAAGATCCCAAGGGCAATATTGAAACCGCCGACCATGAACAACATGGTGTAGGTTCCCCAG
>TARA_R110002096_G_scaffold42457_2_pt1 | contig 28681 bp, 34 predicted proteins | sample TARA_R110002096 | Tara Oceans TARA_R110002096 (sample SAMEA4397295) | marine metagenome | biome: Polar Biome; feature: [DCM] deep chlorophyll maximum layer (ENVO:01000326); material: water (ENVO:00002006), including particulate matter (ENVO:01000060) such as... | depth 35 m
GCCTCAGAACTACGCGATAAAACGCCTGACGAGCTTCGCAAAGAGCTTGTTGTATTGAAGAAAGAGCAATTCAACCTGCGCTTTCAAAAGGCCACTGGCCAAGCTGAATCAACTGTCCGCATGAAAGCGGCCCGTCGTGAAGCAGCCCGTGTGTTGACAATTTTAAACGAAAAAGCCGCGCAAGCGGCTGCTGAATAGGAGCCACCACATGCCAAAACGTATTCTTGCAGGCACTGTAACTGGTGACCAAAACGAGCAAACGATCACAGTGTCTGTGCAACGTAGCTTTCAGCACCCAGTGATGAAAAAGACTATTCGTAAGAACAAGTCTTACCGTGCGCATGACGCGCAAAACCAATTCAAAATCGGTGACAAAGTACGCATTGAAGAATGTGCACCGATCTCGAAGACGAAACGCTGGACAGTCCTTCAGGACTGATCAGTTTAACGAAACCCTGGGGCTGAAAATGCATGGTCCCCAAAGGTCGGAGGAAACCCAATGATCCAGATGCAAACTAATCTGGATGTAGCTGACAACAGCGGCGCGCGCCGTGTTCAGTGCATCAAGGTTTTAGGCGGTTCTAAACGGAAGTACGCTTCTGTTGGAGACGTTATTGTCGTTTCTGTGAAAGAAGCCATTCCACGCGGTCGCGTGAAAAAAGGCGACGTTCGCAAAGCGGTGGTTGTTCGCACAGCCAAAGAAGTACGCCGTGACGATGGCACAGCAATCCGTTTCGACGGCAATGCTGCTGTTATTCTGAACAACAACAACGAACCAATCGGTACACGTATCTTTGGCCCAGTTGTTCGCGAATTGCGTGCAAAGAACTTCATGAAAATCGTGTCTTTGGCACCGGAGGTTCTGTAATGGCTGCTAAGTTGAAAAAAGGTGACAAGGTCATCGTGCTGTCTGGCAAAGACAAAGGCAAAGAGGGTGAAATCACCTCTGTGCTGGTATCTGCTGGTAAAGCTGTTGTAACGGGTGTGAACGTTGCCGTTCGCCACACGAAACAATCTCAAACCACCCAAGGTGGCCGCGTTTCAGTTGAAATGCCGATCCAATTGTCAAACTTGGCAATAATCGATCCCAAAGAAGGCGGCGCAACGCGCGTTGGTTTCAAAATGGAAGGCGACAAGAAAGTGCGTTTTGCGAAAAAATCAGGAGCGTTGATTGATGGCTGATTATACTCCACGCCTTAAGGCTTCCTATAAAGACGTTGTTCGCCCTGCGATGAAAGAAGAATTCGCATATAAAAACGACATGATGATCCCAAAGATCACTAAGATCACCCTGAACATGGGTATTGGCGAAACTGTGAACGACTCTAAAAAGATCCGTTCTGCTGTTGCTGATATGGCATCTATCTCTGGCCAACAGCCAGTGATCACGAAAGCAAAGAAATCCATCGCTGGTTTCCGCGTTCGAGAAGAGATGCCATTGGGTTGTAAAGTCACCTTGCGTGGCGATCAAATGTACGACTTCCTTGATCGTTTGATCACGGTTGCAATGCCTCGTATCCGCGATTTCCGCGGCATATCGGCAAAATCTTTCGACGGCCGTGGCAACTATGGCATGGGTTTGAAAGAGCATATCGTATTCCCCGAAATCGATTACGATAAAATCGATGAAATGTGGGGCATGGACATCGCTATCACTACAAACGCAAAAACAGATGCTGAAGCATTGGCCTTGTTGAAGAATTTCAACATGCCATTCACAAGCTAAGCGCAAGGAGAGAATTAATGGCTAAATCCGCAATGGTTCAACGTCAGCTCAAGCGCGAAAAGCTTGTTGCTAAGTACGCGTCAAAACGTGCAGCGTTGAAAGAAATCGCTAACAACCAAGAGCTTCCAATGGAAGAGCGTTTCAAAGCGCGTCTAACATTGGCTGCACTTCCTCGCAACTCATCAGCCACGCGCTTGCACAATCGTTGCCAAGTCACTGGTCGTCCGAAGGGTTATTACCGTAAACTGAAAATGTCTCGTATCGCGTTGCGCCAATTGGCGTCTGACGGCCAGATCCCTGGCATGGTCAAATCTAGCTGGTAAGGAGAATATATTATGAACGATCCTATCGGTGATATGCTCACTCGTATTCGCAACGCACACTTGCGCGGCAAATCAACAGTGAAAACACCTGCTTCTAAACTGCGCGGTTGGGTGCTCGATGTTCTACAGAACGAGGGCTATATTCGTGGTTTTGAATCCGCAACTTCAGACGCTGGTCACCCAGAGTTGGAAATTTCTTTGAAATATTTCGACGGTGAACCAGTTATCAAAGAACTTAAACGTGTGTCAAAACCAGGTCGTCGTGTTTACTCGGCTTCTTCTGACATTCCAACAGTTCGTCAAGGTCTGGGAATTTCAATCGTATCAACACCTCAGGGTGTGATGTCAGATGCACAAGCGCGCGCAGCCAACGTTGGCGGCGAAGTTTTGTGCACAGTATTCTAGGGAGCGGATATGTCACGTATTGGTAAAAAACCAGTAGACCTACCCGGTGGCGTAACAGCTACTATCTCTGGTCAAACTGTCGAAGTCACAGGCCCAAAAGGTGTTCTCACCTTTAAGGCAACTGATGATGTCACTCTTGCTGTTGAAGAGAACGCTATATCAATCACACCTCGTGGTTCATCAAAGCGTGCGAAACAACAATGGGGCATGTCACGCACACAGATCGCAAATTGCGTAACGGGTGTAACTGAAGGTTTCAAAAAAGAACTTGAAATCAACGGTGTTGGTTACCGTGCAACAATACAGGGCAATGTCCTGAAATTGGCGCTTGGTTACTCACATGACGTGTTGTTCGATGTGCCGGAAGGCATCACCGTTACAGCCCCCAAGCAAACACAAATTTTTGTAGAAGGCATCGATTGCCAACAAGTTGGCGAAGTTGCTGCGAAAATCCGCGAATGGCGCAAACCTGAACCTTACAAAGGTAAAGGCATCAAATACAAAGACGAATATATCTTCCGCAAAGAAGGTAAGTCTAAGTAAGGAGCTTAAACAATGGCACAAACTAGAAGAACATTGTTCCTCAAGCGCCGTATGCGCAACCGGAACAAAATTAAGAAAATGGCAAATGGCCGTGCGCGTCTTAGCGTTCACCGTTCGTCTAAAAACATCTCGGTTCAATTGATCGACGATGTAAACGGCGTAACAATCGCCTCTGCTTCTTCCTTGGAAAAAGCATTGGGTGTTGTTGGCAAAAACAACGTAGAAGCATCAACCAAGGTTGGTACTGCTATTGCGGAACGTGCGAAGAAAGCTGGCGTGGAATCATGCTACTTTGATCGCGGCGGTTTCGTATTCCACGGCAAAATCAAAGCCTTGGCAAATGCAGCCCGCGAAGGCGGTCTACAGTTCTAAGCTAAGCGCGATCCAAAAAGTGGTTACCGGTTTTTGGACAAATTGCGCGATAAAAAATACCGTAGGCGGGCCACGGCCCGTCTCGATGATCCGGGGGTCATACGACCCACTGGGATTGATATTTACGGGCTTTGCCCAAATCTAGGAGGCCACAATGGCTAGAGATGACAACCGTCGAGGTCGCGATCGCGACGAGACACCAGAATTTCAGGATCGCTTGGTTGCGATCAACCGCGTTTCTAAAACAGTAAAAGGCGGTAAGCGTTTTGGGTTTGCAGCACTTGTTGTTGTAGGCGACCAAAAGGGCCGCGTAGGTTACGGCAAAGGTAAAGCTAAGGAAGTTCCAGAAGCGATCCGCAAAGCCACAGAGCAAGCAAAACGCCAAATGATCCGCGTTCCATTGCGCGAAGGCCGCACATTACACCACGACGTAAATGGTCGTCACGGTGCCGGCAAAGTTGTGATGCGTACAGCACCACAAGGTACTGGTATCATCGCTGGTGGTCCAATGCGTGCTGTTTTCGAAATGTTGGGCGTTCAAGACGTTGTGTCAAAATCTATCGGTTCAGCGAACCCATACAACATGATCCGCGCCACAATGGACGGTCTGACCAAAGAAGCGTCACCACGTTCAGTAGCACAGCGTCGCGGTAAGAAGGTTTCAGACATCCTTCCGAAAGAAGAGGCATAAATCATGGCTAAAACTATCGTCATTAAACAGGTTGGTTCACCAATCCGTCGCCCTGCAGACCAACGTGCAACGTTGATCGGTTTGGGTTTGAACAAAATGCACAAAACACGCGAGCTAGAAGACACACCGTCTGTACGCGGCATGGTGCGCAAGGTTTCCCACATGGTGGAGATCATCGAAGAGAAGGGTTAAGGATTTTTGCGGGGTACATATTAAATATGTACCAAAACTCAAACACACTTGGTTTGAATTTTGGTTCCTTTAAACCCGCAAAAGATCGATAGGCTCTGTCATCCCCGACTTGATCGGGGATCTCTTGCAAAAGAATTAGAACGTCTCGCTGGAAACAGCGGGGCGTTTCTATATTACTTGAACCTTAAGTTTTTTTAGGCACGTTTCTAAAATGAGCGCAGCTTCCATATCGTATTCATCAAGCATTTTCCCTATCTTCATTTGCAAAAGTCGAGGTTTCTGATTCCCAATGAAGATTCAAACTTTTGTGCCAAAAAGTGGAAATTTTCTCACGCGCTATCGATACCTTTGCTTTCATAGTTAGACCTGTCCTTTTCGATTATTTCGAATGCAAGAGCATTAATTATTGTTGCTTTTATCGTGCTCTATAGCAAGTAAATGTGACTAACCTGGTCACATTGATTATTGTGGAAACAAGCACGGAATCAAGGCCGCAGGCCGCCGTGCATCGCTGGCCCGTCCCGACGGGATGGCGATTTGGCGGCGTTGTGTACCAATGCTAAGTAAAAGAACGCGGCAAACATAAATTGCTCAACACAACCAATCATCGCCACCCCACGAGCCAGCGATACACGGCTTGAAATGTTAACTTCCCCCAATCGGTACGTTTCAAGACGCAATACCGACAAAATACCGACGTGGTACAGACATGAAAATATGGCGTTCCCTCAATCCTTAACCCGCCGCGCGTTGACCTGCGCCATATCGCCAGTTGAGCCTGCCGCGCAAACGGTTTAGGACGTAAAAAACAAAACTACGAGCCACCCCATGATACGTCACATCGTTTTCTTTAACGCCAAAGACCCAGCAGACGCCGACGCGATATTCGACGGCTTATCCTTGCTGTCAGGCATCCCACACGCCGCCACATTCGAAGTCGGTCGTAACCTGAAAACTGACCGCATCAGCGCCCAGGGCCCCGATTTTGTGGTCTATGCAGAGTTCATCGATCAAGATCATCTGGATGCCTACAAAGCCCATCCATTGTACGAAAAATCCATCTCTATCGTGCGCCCCTTGCGTGACATGCGGATGGCGGCGGATTTCCTAAGCGGGTCATAGTGCCAAAGGGCTTGAAACCCATTCAATCCCAGCGTATACGCGCCCAGTGATCATCAGATCACAGAATCAACATATGCCGTGTTTGCCCTTTATCGCTAATCGGGGGTAGTTCCGGCCAAAGGAGATAGCGATATGAAACTGAATCAACTTTCAGACAACCCAGGTGCAACAAAACGCCGTAAACGCATTGGCCGTGGTCCAGGTTCTGGTACTGGTAAAATGGGTGGCCGTGGTATCAAGGGTCAAAAATCACGCTCAGGTGTTTCAATTAACGGGTTCGAAGGCGGTCAAATGCCATTGTACATGCGTTTGCCAAAACGTGGTTTCAACAACATCAACGCCAAAACACATGCAGTTGTGAATCTTGGCCTGATCCAAAAATTCATCGACGCCAAAAAAATCGACGCCAAAAAGCCAATCACAGAGCAATCTTTGGTTGAAAGCGGTCTGGTGCGTCGCATCAAAGACGGCGTTCGTATCCTTGCCAAAGGCGAATTGACGTCCAAAGTGGACATCACGGTAACAGGCGCATCTGCATCCGCAGTCGAAGCTGTTGCCAAGGCTGGTGGCTCACTTACAGTCACAAAAGCGGCAAAAGCAGCCAAAGCTGCTGAATAAGGGTTGTAGGTCGGGCTAACTCGGCCTACAAAATACTACAGTTTTTAGCGCCGCGGTCTGGGAACGGATTTCGCGGCGTTTTCCTTCGAAAGGGTTTCGACCATGGCATCAGCCGCTGAACAAATGGCAGCAAATATTTCTTGGAGTGCCTTTGGCAAAGCCAAGGAACTGCAAAGCCGCATCCTCTTCGCATTGGGCATGTTGATTGTGTACCGTATGGGTACATTCATACCTGTTCCGGGCATCGACGCCAATGCGCTTAAGGATTTCGTGGACCAGACACAAACAGGTATCACGGGCATTTTGTCCATGTTTACTGGTGGTGCGATTTCACGGATGGCGATTTTTGCCCTTGGGATCATGCCCTATATTTCCGCGTCCATCATCATACAGCTTTTGACAGCTATGGTTCCCGCATTGGAACAGCTGAAAAAAGAGGGCGAGCAAGGGCGTAAGAAAATCAACCAATACACACGTTATGGCACCGTCGGGTTGGCGTTCTTTCAGGCGTATGGTCTGTCTGCGGGTCTGCAGGCGGGTGATTTGGTAACCAATCCTGGCTTCCTGACCTTCCAATTGCCTGCGATTATTACGCTGGTGGGTGGTACAATGTTCCTGATGTGGATCGGTGAACAGATTACGGCGCGTGGCATTGGTAACGGTATTTCATTGATCATTTTCGTTGGCATCGTCGCCGAATTGCCTGCCGCTTTGGCACAATTCTTCGTCCAAGGCCGCCAAGGTACAATTTCCCCCGCCGTGATTTTGGGGGTGATGATTATGGTTGTTGTGGTGATTGCGTTCATTGTGTTCATGGAACGCGCCTTGCGTAAAATTCACATTCAATATCCCAAACGTCAGGTCGGCATGAAGGTTTATGGCGGCGAGAGCAGCCACCTGCCAATCAAATTGAACCCAGCAGGCGTTATTCCACCAATCTTTGCATCCGCATTGCTGTTGTTGCCAACGACTGTTGCGACGTTTTCACAAACACAATCATCCGGCTTTATGAATACATTGCTGGCGTGGTTTGGCCCCGGTCAACCGCTGTATTTCGTGTTCTTCGTGATCATGATCGTGTTTTTCAGTTACTTTTACACCGCGAACGTGTCGTTCAAAACGGACGAAGTAGCCGAGAACCTTAAGAAGCAAAATGGTTTCGTCCCAGGCATTCGCCCAGGTAAAAATACCGAGGCTTATTTGGATTACGTTGTTGTCCGTATCTTGGCCTTAGGTTCTGCATATTTGGTTGCAGTCAGCCTGCTACCAGAGATTTTACGCTCGCAACTGGCAATTCCGTTCTATTTCGGCGGGACGAGCCTACTTATTGTTGTATCTGTGACAATGGATACCATTCAACAAGTGCAGTCACATCTGTTAGCACATCAGTACGAGGGTTTGATTGAGAAATCAAAACTCACTGGTAAAAACCGTGCCAAAGCGCGAAAGCGTAAATCACGTCGCTAAGGGAGAACGCGCATGAACATCATTTTAATTGGCCCACCGGGTGCAGGTAAGGGCACGCAAGCCGCAACATTGGTCGCGAACCGCAATATGGTTCAACTGTCGACCGGCGACATGTTGCGCGCGGCGCGCACGTCAGGCACGAAAATGGGTAAAATGGTGGCAGGCGTTATGGATCGTGGTGAATTGGTCACGGATGAAATCGTTATCGGTTTGATCGAGGAGCAATTAACCACGGCCGATGCCGAAGGTGGTTTCATTTTTGACGGCTTTCCACGCACATTGGCACAAGCGGATGCATTGAGTGATCTTTTGGCCAAGGTTGGCCAAAAATTGGATACGGTTATTCAGATGTCTGTGAATGACGATGCATTGGTTAAACGCATCACGGGTCGTTTTACCTGTGGTAATTGCGGCGAAGGTTACCACGAAGAGTTTAAAAAACCCGCCGTCGAAAATACCTGTGATAAATGCGGTGAAACTGGCACATTTAAAAAACGTGCCGATGACAACGAAGAATCGTTGAAAACACGCCTGATGGCTTATTACAAAGATACCTCGCCACTGATTGGTTATTATTATGCCAAAGGTCAGCTGCAACAGGTTGATGGTTTGGGCACGATTGATGGCGTTGGCGCCGAAATTGCCAAAGCAATGGACAACGCATAAACATAAAACACCCTGCCGCAATGTGTCTAAAGCGGCAGGTTGAAAATATTTTTTGAATACCTAATTTTAAGACTATGATATTATATAATTAATCGAGGCATTCAATGGAGCCAAAACCATATTCTTTGGCATGTATTTACGGCAGCACACCGCCAACATTTAACTTTAATAATGTGATGGATGCTGTTCTGGTTGATAAGCGTCTTGCAACGTTAAAGATGCAGGTGTTGACCCATCTCGAAGGTCGTCTGTTGTCAATCGATTTTGGACGACAGTTTACCATGCAAGTTAACATTCGGATGGAGCCTATGGCCGCCGAAAAATTTGCAATTGCCCTTCAGGGCGCCAAAACGACAGCGATAAAGAATGATTTCAGTGCACGGATTTCGGCGCATCAGTCTTATATCATGATTTCCACAGATGTTGAATCCGCCGTGAAAGAGAAGACGTCATCGCGACGCTTGCGGTTATATGCCATGCAAATGGTGGCCGAGCATCTGTATCTGTATGAGCGGCCGATATTGTTGTACTCTGACTTGGCGCAATCACTGACATTGCCTTCTAAAAATCCGAATTCTTATGTCGGCCGATTTGACAGCCGCATCTTTGAACAAGCGGTGCTGACCGCTCGTGGTGGCCCTGTGGGATCAGGTGCGCAGATTGGCGCATTTGCGTGGGGTGCCGAAGAGATGATTGGTATCCCCGTGACATTTCTGCCATCGAAATTTCCGTCCTGGGCCGTGACCCAAGGCGCGACACAGTTTTTTGCGTATTGCGATCACTACGGCATTCCTGCCAACGGGGCGGTATTCACAGACGGTCAAGACACCGAAACCTACAAGGTTGATCACCTGCCAAGAGCGCAAAATTATCCGCGCGGACACATCGAAGTGACAATTCAGCGGAATTTAAAATCCGAAAAACTGAATAGTAAGGGAGCACCCGCACATCCAGAACGCATGGGCAATGGCCGCAGCAGAACACACAAGACAGCGCCAAAACCCAAAGCGGTGAAAGGCAAATTCATGAATGTGGTTTTTATGGTCATGGCCGTTGTGATTACCTTTGTTATTGCGACTTTGGTGGTCTATTCACGCACAGTGACATAGTGCATGAACAAGGCATGTTTTACGGCCAAAGCACTTGACCATTTACTGATTTTCCCCTAATGCACAGCCTTCTGGTTCGAAATCTTAGGATTTTGTTGAAAACTGGCGATTCGCCAAAGTGTCAGCATGAATCAGATATTAGGGGGCCCAGCCATATATCGCTGGGCTTCGTTGTGAAAACAGGTTCTGGAGAGACGGAACCGCAACCAAAGGATGACCAACTTGGCACGTATCGCTGGCGTTAACTTGCCGACCCATAAACGGGTCCCAATCGCCCTAACATATATCACAGGCATCGGCCCTACTTCTGCAGCGAAAATCTGTGAAGGTACCAAAATCGATGTTTCCCGCCGTATTAACGAATTGTCAGATGCTGAAATCTTGTCTGTTCGCGAATTCATTGACGCCAACTTCGAAGTCGAAGGTGACTTGCGTCGTGAAGTTTCTATGAACATTAAACGCTTGATGGATTTGGGTTGCTATCGCGGCCTACGTCATCGTCGTGGTTTGCCCGTTCGTGGCCAACGCACAAGCACCAACGCTCGTACTCGCAAAGGTCCTGCAAAGGCCATTGCTGGTAAGAAGAAATAGGGGGTTCTGATCATGGCACGTGAAGTACGTATGAAAAGAAAAGAACGCAAAAACATCACCGCTGGTGTTGCGCATATTAACTCTTCTTTCAATAACACAAAAATTCTGATCGCTGACGCACAGGGCAATGCAATTGCATGGTCTTCTGCTGGTACGATGGGTTTCAAAGGCTCTCGTAAGTCTACACCTTATGCGGCGCAAATGGCTGCAGAAGATGCGGGCAAAAAAGCACAAGAGCATGGTGTGAAAACACTAGAAGTTGAAGTTCAAGGTGCAGGTTCTGGTCGTGAGAGTGCATTGCGCGCTTTGGCTGCAATCGGCTTGAATGTGACATCTATCCGTGACGTGACGCCAATGGCGCACAACGGTTGTCGCCCGCCTAAGCGCCGTCGCGTATAATTTATTTTGGGCAGGCTTTCGGGCCTGCCTTTGACGTCATTTTAACCTCGAGCGTTCGCTAGGTCGGATCCATCCCAGCGAACAAGAATGGAGGCCCACATGATCCATAAGAATTGGCAAGAGCTGATAAAGCCAACCCAACTAGACATTAAACCGGGTGCGGACCCATTGCGTATGGCAACTGTTGTTGCTGAACCTTTGGAACGCGGCTTTGGCCTAACATTGGGCAACGCTTTGCGTCGCGTATTGTTGTCGTCATTGCAGGGTGCTGCAATCACGTCCGTGCAAATTGACAACGTATTGCACGAATTCTCATCCGTTGCTGGTGTACGTGAAGACGTTACCGACATGGTTTTGAACCTTAAAGGTGTCGCGATTTCCATGGAAGTCGAAGGCCCAAAACGTGTGTCAATTTCTGCAAAAGGCCCGTCTGTTGTCACAGCTGGTGATATCGCAGAAACTGCTGGCATCGAAGTGTTGAACAAAGATCACATCATCTGTCACCTTGACGATGGCGCATCATTGTTCATGGAATTGACTGTGAACACAGGCAAAGGTTACGTGGCTGGCGATCAAAACCGTCCAGAAGACGCACCAATTGGCCTGATTCCAATCGACGCTTTGTACTCACCTGTTTTGAAAGTCTCTTATGACGTTCAACCAACACGTGAAGGCCAAGTTTTGGATTACGATAAGTTGACAATGAAGATTGAAACAGACGGTTCTGTTTCACCCGAAGATGCGGTGGCATTTGCTGCGCGCATCCTTCAGGATCAATTGGCAACATTTGTAAACTTCAACGAGCCAGAAGCCGCACAACGTCAAGACGAAGAAGACGATTTGGAGTTCAACCCACTTCTGCTGAAGAAAGTGGACGAATTGGAATTGTCTGTCCGCTCTGCAAACTGCCTGAAAAACGACAATATCGTTTACATCGGCGATTTGATCCAAAAGACAGAGGCAGAAATGCTGCGTACGCCAAACTTTGGCCGCAAATCTCTGAACGAGATCAAAGAAGTGTTGACTGTTATGGGTCTGCACTTGGGCATGGACATCGTTGATTGGCCACCAGAAAACATCGAAGAGCTCGCTAAGAAGTTCGAAGATCAATTCTAAGAATACTGGGGTGTCCCCACGGGGACATCCTTTAAATGCCTGAAATATCAGGGAAATTCTGAGCAATGATGCTCCAAGGAGTGTGAGACCCAACGCAGGCTCGCCAGACAAAGTAAAACGAAGATATAAGGATATAAATTATGCGCCACGCAAAAGGCTATCGTCGCCTCAACCGTACCCACGAACACCGCAAAGCGTTGTTCGCAAACATGGCTGGATCACTGATCGAGCATGAACAAATCAAAACAACTTTGCCAAAAGCCAAAGAGCTTAAGCCGATCATGGACAAAATGATCACATTGGCGAAACGCGGCGATCTACATGCCCGTCGTCAAGCGGCCTCAAAATTGAAGCAGGAAAAATTCACTGCGAAATTATTTGATATCTTGGGCCCACGCTACAAAGACCGCCAAGGTGGTTATGTACGCGTTCTTAAGGCTGGTTTCCGTTATGGCGACATGGCACCAATGGCAATCATCGAATTCGTAGACCGCGATCCATCTGCCAAAGGCGCCGACGACAAAGCGCGCGTAGAGGCTGAAGACGCTGCTGAAGCGTAAGTAATTATAAATTATGATTCTTTTACGGGCCCTTCGGGGCCCGTTTTGTTCTCATTGGATAATTAAATTGTGGTCATCGCGCCACAGATTTGGACATATTTTTGCCACTATTGCCCTACCGCCACGTTGTTCTTATTGCTGTTACACCGAAATACACTATCATATAAGTAACCATCATAGTTCAACTATGACGAGAGTAATCGAACAAGGAAGAGTAAAGTTATGTCAAAAATTATTGGCCTAGACAACGAACTTCACAAGCTGGGGTTGCTTTCTCCTTTTGGGTTTGGGATCGGATTACACATCCGTTTTGCCTCTCCTCTCATCTCGCTCTATACATGGCCAGAAACCTGGCAGGACCATTACACCAATCAGGTCTACATTTTGCGTGACCCCATGATTGCATGGGCGTTCGCCAAAAAAGGGTCCTGCCGTTGGAGCGAATGTCCCATCCCCGATCCATTCGGAGTGATCAAGGAAGCCGCCGAATTTGGTCTGACTTATGGGGCTACGATTTCATGGGGTCCGTTAGCGTCGCGCACAATTGTTGGCGTATCACGCGATGACCGGGAATTTAACGATGATGAATTGGAGGAAATTGAGAAAATAACAATTTTCTTACACGAAAAAACGGAACCACCTAGAAGTCTGACCAAAGCACAGAAAGATGCACTTCAATTGGTTTCGGAAGGATGTCGTCATGCAGAAGCTGCTCATAGATTAGGAATATCCGAGAGCGCTTTTAAATTACGGCTATCCTCTGCGCGCAATCGTCTTTTGGCGCGTACAACTGCAGAAGCAGTTCAAAGAGCAAAGGACTATAAACTGATTTAGGGAGCACGGATTTCGGGGCGCGAAAATCGGGCCTTACTGGGACTCCTTTACTAACCAAGGAGAAGCGATATGCAAACTACTACACTATCTTTTAGCAACATGCACAATCATGGGGTTTTGTTTACAAACCTTTTAAAGGCTCGCCGAGAGAGCTTTATAGTGGAGCGCCGTTGGGATCTGCCTGAAACTGATGGGATGGAGTTTGATCAATACGACACACCAGAAAGCCGCTGGGTGGCGATACACGATGGTGGCCAAATATTGGGCGGATTTAGATTGACCCCAACAACCGCAAAATGCGGTATGTATTCCTATATGATTAGGGATGCACAGCGCGGTGTTTTGGGTGGGGGTATTCCCCAAAACCTACTGTACGAAGAGGCACCAGTGATGCCACACTTCTTTGAGCTGTCCCGTTTTTTCAAAGCACGGCATTTAAATACCCGTGCACGCATTCAGGTTCAAATCAAACTTGTGAACGCATTGTTGGAAACTCGAAACACATTGGGCGTGCGTTCGATTATTGGCCTTGGGTCACCTAAGTGGGCGCGGTGGATGCCGCGGTTTGGACTGGAGATTGAACATCCAGGACCATCCGTTCTGATTGAAGGTAAAGAAAACCGCGTGAATGTGACGCACCTTCCCGGTTCATATCACTAATACATTAACCAAGATTGCCCCTTGCCGTGTGGTAGGGGCAATCTTCGCTTGGTCTTTTGGAAAATATCGCTAAGATGGAAACATAATTTACTAATTCTATTTTTAATTGATTTAACAAGAGCTTATTATGAACCACCATGTCAAAAAAACTCGGAATTGATCTATACTTACACAAACTTCAGACGATAGCTTCTGCGGGTTATGGCATTGGGTTGAATATTCGATTTGCCGCGCCGGCAATGACGTTTCGCACCTATCCGCGTGAATGGATCGAAATATATAACAACAATGGATATATGTTTTCTGATCCGATGATCAGTTGGGGGTTTGCCCAACTTGGTACCTGTCGATGGAGCGAGATGGATGTTCCGGATCCACAAAATGTCATGGCTCAGGCGCGCGCGCATGGCATGAATTATGGCATTGTTATTTCGTATGGATCGATCGCCACCCGCTCGTTGGCTGGGTTGGCCAAGACAGAGCGTGAATTCACGGATGTAGAAATCATTGAATGTCAGCGGATAATTGAACGCCTGCACAACGAAACGGCGCCGCCTGAACAAATGACATATGCACAGATCGAGGCGTTGCAATTGGTGGCAACGGGTAGGCGACACTCGGAAGTGGCGGCACAGATTGGCATATCAGAAAGTGCGCTGAAGGCACGTTTAAAATCCGCACGCGAACGTCTGTTGGCGCGCACCACCGCCGAGGCGATTCAACGTGCTTCGGAATATAAATTGTTGTAATTTACGCGCCATGATGGGAAACATTTTGAAAACCCTGTAGGATTGGCGCATGGCAGACCTTTTTGATCAAAGTGCAATGAATAATCCGCCCCCAACCGCGAAACGTCCATTGGCGGATCGTTGTCGACCCAACAGTATTGCGGATGTGATTGGTCAGCAAAAATTGGTCGGCTCTGACGGATCGCTGACGGCGATGTTGACAGCTGGTAACCTTGGATCAATCATATTTTGGGGGCCACCAGGTGTGGGCAAAACCACATTGGCGCGTTTGTTGGCCGATGAAACTGATCTGCATTTCGTGCAAATCAGCGCAATTTATTCTGGAGTTGCCGATCTAAAGAAAATTTTCGAATCTGCGCGATTGCGGCGCACAAACGGCACGGGAACGCTGTTGTTTGTGGATGAAATTCACCGTTTCAATAAATCCCAACAAGACGGGTTCCTGCCGTTCATGGAAGATGGCACAATTATTTTGGTTGGCGCGACCACGGAAAACCCATCGTTCGAATTAAATGCCGCGTTGATGTCACGATCCCAAGTCATGGTTTTGGAGCGCTTATCATTGGCGGATTTGGAATTGATCGCCCAACGTGCAGAAAAGGAAATGGGAAAGCGCCTGCCATTGGATGGCACCGCGCGCGAGGCATTGTTGGAAATGGCCGATGGCGATGGTCGCAGTTTGTTAAACTTGGCCGAACAGGCGTTTGGTTGGGGTGATACGAAATTAACGGTGGAACAGTTGGGCAAACGCTTGTCCAAACGCGCCGCACAATATGACAAAAGTGGCGATGCCCATTACAATTTGATTTCCGCCCTGCACAAATCCGTACGCGGATCGGACCCCGATGCGGCGCTCTATTGGTTTGCACGCATGTTGGAAGGAGGCGAAGATCCCCGTTTTTTGGCACGTCGCATCACCCGCATGGCAGTCGAAGATATTGGTCTGGCTGATGTTCGCGCCCAAGATGTGTGCTTGCAATCATGGCAAACATACGAACGGCTTGGTTCGCCCGAGGGTGAACTCGCATTGGCGCAGGCTGTTTTGTATCTGGCATTGGCACCCAAATCCAACGCCGCCTATGCTGCGTATAAGAATGCACGATCAGCGGCGAAAAAATTCGGTTCTGAATTGCCCCCCAAACACATCTTGAACGCCCCGACATCGATGATGAAGGATCAAGGTTACGGCGATGGATACGAATACGATCACAACGCCGAGGATGGGTTTTCAGGGCAAAACTATTTCCCAGATACCATGTCGCGCGGGGTTTATTATTTACCCGTGGAACGCGGTGAAGAGCGTGAATTGAAAAAACGGTTGGATTTTTTCGCCAAATTGCGCACGAAACGAAACAAGGAAATACCTAAGTGATTGATTTGATCGCCCTACGCCACGATTTGCATCGTCATCCTGAAATTGGACTACATTTACCGCGCACGGCGCATACTTTGGCACAGATTTTGGAACAGGCCCGGTTGCAGGTCACGCGCAATGTTGGTGGCTCTGGATTTGTCGCGACTTTGAACGGTGGCACGGGTAAACCGCCGATTGGTTTGCGTGCCGATATGGATGCATTGCCGATCCAAGAGGCAAACGATGGACCATACAAATCAACAGCTGATGGGTTGTTCCATGGGTGCGGACATGATGGGCACAGTACAATGTTATTGGGTGCGGCATTGCAATTGGCCACACACACAGATTTGGATCGTACGGTACATTTCATTTTCCAAGCAGACGAAGAAACCGGCCACGGCGCACAAGCGATGATTGATGATGGACTGTTTGATCGGTTCGAAATGGCGCAAATTTTTGGCCTGCACAACATGCCGAATATGGCGTTGGGACAATTCGCAACACAGGCGGGGCCATTTTGCACATTCGAGGATAATTTTGACATCCACATCGCCGGCATCGGTGGCCATGCGTCCATGCCCGAAATGGGGATTGATCCCATTGTGATCGGATCTCAAATCGTGGGGCAATTGCAAACCATCGCATCACGCAGCATTTCGGCCAAGGATCATGCGGTGGTGTCAGTCACGGAATTTATCACCGACGGCACGCGAAATATCTTGGCTAGCAATGTGCATCTGATGGGGGATTGTCGCGGGTTTTCGGATGACGTTTCGACACAAATCCAAACGCGGATGCGTGAAATTGTGGATGGATGCGCACAGGCATTTGGTGGCAAGGCGACCGTCACATATTCCACATCCTTTCGCCCACTTGTGAATGATCCCACTGCCACGGATGCCGCCATCGCGGTCGCTGATTCAGTTGGTCAAATAAATGCCGAATATGGCCGCGTCGGATTTTCCGAAGATTTTGCCGCCTTCCTACAACATCGCCCAGGTAACTTTGTTCTGATGGGGAATGGCACAACAGGCGCAAATGCTAGGCCTTTGCATAACCCACAATTTGATTTCAATGACGACGCAATTGCGCACGGCATTAAATACTGGGAAACCTTGGCATTAACAGCCTGAATATTGGGAAAACCTTGACATTTTGCTCGGTTGGCGTGACAGAGCCTGCATGACCTATCTTTTCATAGCACTTGGCGGCGCACTTGGCGCCGTATTGCGATTTGTAATCGCCGTGACGGTAGTGTTTCCGTTTGGAACACTTGCGGTCAACGTGGTTGGGTCGTTCTTGATGGGGTTGGCATTTGTTTGGTTTTCTACCCGCACAATGGGGCAATGGCCCTTGTTTGTGATGACGGGATTTTTAGGGGGCTTCACAACTTTCAGCGCGTTTTCCTTGGATGTGTTGAAATTGGTTGAAGCTGAAAAATACCTGAATGCGGGGGGCTATGTAGTGGCTTCTGTTGTGTTCTCTTTGCTTGCGATTTTCGCGGGCGTTTATGTGATGAAAGCGGTGTATGCATGAGTGGTGTGCAAATGATAACAGTGGACGAAGACGGCACAGATCAACGACTGGATCGTTTTTTGCGTCGGATATTCCCTGAATTGGGCCAAGGTCGCATTGAAAAAATGTGCCGCAAGGGCGAATGCCGCGTGGATGGCGGACGGGTTAAGGCATCAACGCGCCTAAGCCCAGGTCAAACCGTGCGCGTGCCGCCGTTACCTGATACATCCGATTTGCCACGCGATACCGCGACGGCAAAAATTACCAAAGCGGACGCGGAAATGATCCGTGGTGCGGTGTTGTACAAGGATGATTACATCATCGCGATTAACAAACCCGCTGGGCTGGCGGTGCAGGGTGGTTCGGGGCAAATGCGTCACGTCGACGGCCTGTCTGCCGCATTGAAATTCGATTTGGATGCAAAACCAAAATTGGTGCACCGCTTGGACAAAGATACATCCGGTGTGTTGTTGTTGGCGCGCACCGGATTGGCGGCGGCGGGATTGACCAAAGCATTTCAATCGCGTGAGACCCGTAAAATTTATTGGGCCGCGGTCGCAGGATGCCCACATCCCAAAATTGGCACGATTAAATATGGTTTGGTTAAGGCGGGCGGTCACGGCCCCAATGGCGGCGGTGAGAAAATGCATTGCGTGCATCCCAAAGAGGTGGCCGATACACCCGATGCGAAACACGCGACCACGGATTACACCGTGCTGGAAGATGTGGGTAAACGCGCGTCATGGGTGGCGTTGGTTCCAATCACCGGTCGCACGCACCAACTGCGCGCGCATATGGCAGAGATTGGCAATCCAATTGTGGGTGACGGGAAATACGGCACCAACACGCAAACCAATGATGGCGATGGTTGGGGCGCGCAATTGGGTGGCGACATCAGCCGCAAAATGCATCTGCATGCGCGATCCATCACGTTCACGCATCCGATCACCAAAAAGGAAATCCATATTACGGCCGATTTGCCCGAACATATGGAACGCACATGGGAAACCTTCGGTTGGGAAGTTAAATACGCACCAGTTGATCCATTCGAGAATTATTGATGGCACCAAGCCTGAAAAAACGCTTTTGGAAGAGTGCTGCCGTCGTTGAAGTCGACGGTGGTTTTAACGTTACCTTGGATGGTCACGCGGTGCGCACACCATCCAAGGCCGCGTTGCATATTCAGTATCGCACAATCGCCGAACAAATCGCCGCCGAATGGATGGCCCAAGAAAACGAAGTCGATCCCGCAACAATGCCCGCCACGCGGATGGTCAATTCAGTGATCGACAAGGTGTCGGTGAATGCGGATGCAATTGTTGAAATGCTGACCGAATATGCGGGCAGTGATTTACTGTGTTACCGCTCTTTGTCCCCCCAAGAGTTGATTGATAAACAGGCTCAAATTTGGGATCCATTGTTGGAATGGTCGGCCACGGCGATGGGTGCGACACTGATTGCGACCTGTGGTGTGATGCACACGAAACAGGACGATTTGGCGGTGAATATGTATCGACAGAGGCTGAAATCGATGAACCATTATCAGCTGGCAGGTGTGCACGATTTGATTTCAATTTCAGGATCAGCGGTCATCAGCATGGCCTTGATTTCGAATCACATTACACTGAATCAGGCATGGATCGCAGCGACCGTCGACGAAGCATGGCAAGAAAGTCAGTGGGGCGCCGATGCGGAAGCCCAAGATGCTTTGTTGAAAAAGCGTAGTGATTTTGAATTCGCCCATGGTTTTTGGCAGAACGCCTCTGAGTTGTTTTAGGGTGCGTGTCTCTACTGTATTTATGTAACTTTTACTGACCTTCTTGGGTAGATAGGCTGTTGAGGGGCACCGTAATTATCAATTGTTACACGCGATCAATCTTAAACCCTAACATTTCTTGCCCATATTTGCCCAATGACGGGTCCATGCAGAAAATGAAGGCGGTTTAAGGTAAGAATTTGTGACCTAAAATAGTGACCTTGCGAAAATCAGAGCATTTCCCGACAATTTTCCTTGACGAAAACGACCTGTTCGCCGCACACTCGGCGACAGGCATTGGGGTGCGACCCAAGCTTTTAATCTCGGATTCGTAAGAATTTGAAAAACGCTCCGGTACAGGGGCAACCACAGGATGAGGACTAACAATGAAAAAATCTGCTTTTCTAAGCACTATGACTGTTGCGACTTTCGCGGCTGGTTTTGTTGCTGCTGGCACACTTGACGATGTTAAGGCTGCTGGCGAACTTAAATGCGGCGTATCAACTGGTTTGGTTGGTTTCGCGGCTGCAGACGCTAATGGCGTTTGGAATGGTTTCGACGTGGCTGTATGTCGCGCAGTTGCTGCTGCTGTTTTGGGCGATGGCTCAAAAGTTAAATTCGTACCAACAACAGGTAAAACTCGTTTCACTGCATTGGCTTCAGGCGAAGTTGATTTGTTGGCACGTAACACAACATGGACGTTCTCACGCGATGTTGACCTGAAGTTTGAATTCGCTGGCGTTAACTACTACGATGGCCAAGGCTTCATGGTACCAAATGCATTGGGTGTGACTTCTGCCAAAGATTTGGACGGCGCGACTGTTTGTATCCAAACTGGTACAACAACAGAGCTGAACTTGGCTGACTTCTTCCGTGCGAACAACATCTCTTATGAGCCAGTTCCAATCGAAACAAACGCAGAAGCACAAGCTCAGTACTTGTCAGGCGCATGTGACGTTTACACAACTGACGCATCTGGTTTGGCTGCAACACGTGCAACATTCGAATCACCTGGTGATCACACTGTGTTGCCAGAGATCATCTCAAAAGAGCCTTTGGGCCCGCTTGTACGTCACGGCGACAACCAATGGGGCGACATTGTTCGTTGGACATTGAACGCTTTGATCACAGCTGAAGAGCTGGGTGTAACATCTGCAAACGTTGCTAAATCTTCTATGGAAGCTGGCAGTAACCCAGAAGTTAACCGTCTGTTAGGTACAGAAGGTGACTTGGGCGCGATGTTGGGCTTGGACAAAGATTGGGCAGCACGCGCAATTTCTGTTGCAGGTAACTATGGCGAAATCTTTGAGAAGAACATCGGCGAGAAAACGGCTATTGGCATCTCACGTGGCTTGAACGCTTCGTGGACAGATGGCGGCTTGCTGTACACTCCTCCTTTCCGTTAATCGGATCGAAGGGCGCGGTGAAAATCGCGCCCTTTTTCTATCTAATGATTTTATTCTTATGATATTTTTGTCTTTTGGCCTTGGGGTCTAGGACAAAGCGCAATTATATCACAGACAAAAGGGGCGACATGAATATGTCAAATACACCTACATCAGGGGGGCAGGGTTTCCAATTAAGTCAGTTGTTGTATGACACACGGTATCGTTCGATGACGATCCAGATTATTGCGCTGATCTTTATCCTGCTTGCGTTTGGTTGGTTGATTAACAACACCGTTGTTAACTTGGCCAACTTGGGCAAAGAAATTCAATTCAAATTCTTGGGCGAGCCTGCGGGTTACGACATTAACCAACGCTTGTTGGATTATAATTCCCAAGACAGCCACCTTCGCGCAGGCTTTATTGGCCTGTTGAACACATTGCTGTTGGCCTTCCTGGGCTGTGTGACTGCAACTTTTATCGGGGTTTTCGTGGGTGTTTTACGCCTGTCAAAAAACTGGTTGGTTGCACGTGTGATGACCGCTTATATCGAAACCTTCCGAAACATTCCCGTGTTGCTGTGGATCATCGTTGTCTTCTCGATCATGATCGAGGTGATGGATCCACCCAGTGCCTTTAGATCTGGCGAAGCATCGATGTTGTTGAACGACTCGGTGGCGATTACCAATCGTGGTGTCTATATTCCTGAACCGCTGTTCTCGCGGTCTTTGGGCGATATTTCGTTATTTGGCGAAAGTGCTCTGCGTTTTGACATCAGCCTTGATCTGATGGCATTTTTGGCTGTTTTGTTTGCAGGTATTTACGGCGCAATGCGCGTCAAACGTCGCGCCGATAAAATCCAAAACGATACCGGTATACGCCCCATCACATGGTGGCAACGTCTGGCACTTATCTTCGTGCCCGCAATCTTGGTCTTGTTGGCACTTGGTTTTTATCTTGGCTATCCCGAACTCAAGGGCTTTAATTTCCGGGGCGGCACCTATATGCGCAACTCGTTAATTGCTTTGTGGTTGGCGTTGTCGTTGTACACCGCTGCATTCATCGCGGAAAACGTACGTGCGGGTATTCAGGCCGTGGACAAAGGTCAATCCGAGGCGGCGTTCGCATTGGGCATATCCCAAGGGCGCACAATGAATTTGGTCGTTCTGCCACAGGCATTGCGCATCATTATTCCGCCACTGATTTCGCAATACTTGAACCTAACCAAAAATACGTCACTGGCGATTGCGGTGGGGTATATGGATATGACGGGAACCCTGATGGGTATTACGTTGAACCAAACTGGTCGTGAAATGGAAACCTTGTTGATGGGTATGGCCGTGTATTTGGCAATCTCACTGACGATTTCGGGTGTCATGAACTGGTACAATAACTCTGTTAAATTGGTGGAGCGTTAATATGACTGATCTATCTTTCGTCCGCACGGAACTGGTACCTCAAAAAGCGGCACCCTTATCTGAGGTCGGCATTATCGGCTGGTTACGCACAAACTTGTTCAGCTCAATCGCGAACGCGATCCTGACGGTTCTGGCGCTTTACGTCATTTATTTGGCGATTGCGACCATACTCCCATGGGCGATTTCGCCCACATGGGGTGCAACCTCTCTGACGGATTGCCGCGGTATTCTGGCTGAAGTTGGCCGCGAGGGCCACTTCTCTGGTGCTTGTTGGGGCGTCATTCGGGAACGTTGGACACAATTGTTCTTTGGCTTCTATCCAAGCGAGCTGTTTTATCGTCCCGTCTTGGCCTTTATTGGTCTTGGCATTGCATTGGCTCCCGTCTTGTTCGAAGGCGCACCCAAGAAGTTGTTATGGTTCTCGGCCATCTTCCCTTTCTTGGTGTTCTGGTTGATCTGGGGTGGTTCGATTTGGTTGCCTATCAGCGTCATCTTGGGCTTTGTGTTAGCTGTTGTCGCTTACGGTGTGGTTTCCAAGGCAATATCGACATTGATTGGGGTTATCGCCGCCATACTGACGCCAATACTTTGGTGGTTGTTCTTGGCAACTCCTTTTGCTGCGACGTTACAGTCCATCATTCCATTAGGAATTGAATCGGTCGATTCAGACATCATTGGCGGCTTTATGTTGGCGGTTCTGATCGGTCTGACAGGGATCATCCTGTCATTGCCAATCGGCATTGTTTTGGCGCTGGGGCGTCAATCTGATTTACCAATCCTGAAAGGTGTTTGTGTCGGCTTCATCGAATTCATTCGTGGCGTTCCATTGATCACCTTGTTGTTCGTGGCATCAACCTTGTTGAACTACTTCATGCCACCTGGCACCAGCTTTGATTTGATCCTGCGGGTTATGATCATGGTGACAATCTTCGCGTCCGCTTACATGGCCGAAGTTGTGCGTGGCGGCCTTGCTGCCCTACCCAAAGGCCAATACGAAGCGGCCGACAGTTTGGGTCTGGATTATTGGAAGGCACAGCGTTTAATCATCATGCCGCAAGCCTTGAAAATCTCTATTCCGGGCATCGTGTCGACGTTCATCGGGTTGTTCAAAGATACCACATTGGTGGGCATTGTGGGGCTGTATGACCCGCTGTTGTTGTCCACAAATATCCGCGCCGATCAGGCATGGAACGGTATCTTGTGGGAACTCTATGGTTTCATCGCCCTTATCTTTTTCATCTTCTGTTTTTCCATGTCGCGGTACTCGATGTACCTAGAGCGTAAGCTCGCGACCGGTCACACTTAATTAGGAGCATACCAATGGCTATTGCTAGTAAACTCGAAGTCAGCGACGAAATCGCGATCCAGATTTCAAAAATGAACAAATGGTACGGCACGTTCCACGTGTTGCGTGACATCGATCTGACCGTCCAACGTGGCGAACGTATCGTTATCGCGGGCCCATCAGGTTCAGGTAAATCAACGCTAATCCGTTGCATCAACGCATTGGAAGAGCATCAAGAAGGGTCGATCACAGTGGACGGCACGTTGTTGTCATCTGATCTAAAAAACATCGACACTATCCGTTCAGAGGTGGGTATGTGTTTCCAACACTTTAACCTGTTCCCGCATCTAACGATCTTGGAAAACTGTATGTTGGCACCTGTCTGGGTGCGTAAAACACCACAGAAAGAAGCCCGCGAAACCGCGATGCATTTCCTTGAAAAGGTGAAAATCCCTGAACAGGCCGACAAATACCCTGGTCAATTGTCAGGTGGTCAACAACAGCGTGTGGCGATTGCCCGTTCATTGTGCATGAAACCACGCATCATGCTGTTTGATGAACCCACATCCGCCCTTGACCCAGAGATGATCAAAGAGGTTTTGGATACGATGGTTTCTTTGGCCGAGGACGGTATGACCATGTTGGTTGTGACCCACGAAATGGGCTTCGCCCGCGAAGTGGCCAACCGCGTGATCTTTATGGACGAAGGTCAGATCGTGGAACAAAACGAACCACAAGAGTTCTTTGATAATCCAAAGCACGAGCGGACAAAATTATTTTTGTCACAAATCTTGGGTCATTAGGTTCCAAAATTTTGAATTTGAAGGCGCGGGGGAAACTTCGCGCCTTTTTCGTTTTTCTGTGCATGGTATGAGCATCAGTTGTGCGCCGTAAATTCGCGGTGATTCCGCCTTATTTGGCGAATGCCACTAGACCAAAAATCCCACACTCGTTACATATCACCTATGGCTGATTTAATTGATGACCCGAACGAAGAACACACCGATGGTGCGACGATTTCTGAACCCCTGCGCCGCGCGATTGGCGACAGGTATTTAACCTATGCGCTGTCCACAATTATGCACCGTGCTTTGCCCGATGCACGTGATGGATTGAAGCCGGTTCACCGCCGCATCCTGTATGCGATGTACCGATTGAAACTGGCCTCGAACGGCAAGTTTTTGAAATCAGCAAAAATTTCAGGCGACACAATGGGGGATTTTCACCCCCACGGTGACGCCGCGATTTATGACGCAATGGCGCGTCTGGCACAGGACTTTTCCGTGCGTTATCCGATGGTTGACGGGCAGGGAAATTTTGGCAACATCGACGGCGATAACCCCGCCGCCGCCCGTTACACCGAAGCGCGCATGACCGCCGTTGCCGAAGCCATGCTAGAAGGCATGGAAGAGGACGCGGTTGATTTTCAGGACAATTACGACGGTCGATTACAAGAGCCAGCAGTGCTGCCCGCCAGTTTTCCCAACCTGTTGGCCAACGGATCAACGGGTATCGCCGTGGGCATGGCCACGAACATTCCACCGCATAATATCGGCGAGTTAATCGACGCCTCTATCCACCTGATCAAGGCGCCCAATGCACGCGATGAAACCCTGATGGATTACGTCCCAGGCCCCGATTTTCCAACAGGTGGAATATTGGTGGAACCGCGCGAAAACTTGATCGAAGCCTACCGCACCGGCCGCGGCCCCATGCGCCTTCGCGCGCGTTGGGAGATCGAAGAATTGCCGCGCGGTTTGTGGCAAATTGTGGTCACCGAAATTCCGTATCAGGTGCAAAAATCTAAATTGATCGAAAAAATTGCTGAACTGATTCAAGCTAAAAAATTACCAATCCTGACGGACGTGCGCGACGAAAGTGCCGAGGATATTCGCCTTGTTTTGGAACCCCGTGCTAAAACTGTTGATCCAACCGTGTTGATGGAAACATTGTTCCGCATGTCGGATCTAGAAGTCAGATTTAACCTAAATCTCAACACCTTAATCGACGGGCGGACGCCCAAAGTTTGCTCGATGAAGGAAGTTTTGCGTGCCTTTATCGACCATAAACGTGATGTATTGTTGCGCCGATCACAGCACCGCATGGATAAAATTGATCGCCGATTAGAGGTGCTTGAAGGTTATATCATCGCCTTCCTCAATCTTGATCGCGTAATCGAAATCATTCGCAACGAAGACGAGCCAAAACAAGTGATGATGGCCGAATTCAAGCTGACGGATGCACAGGCCGAAGCCATCTTGAACATGCGCTTGCGCAGTTTGCGTAAACTCGAAGAGATGGAGTTGCGCAACGAGCTGGATGCCTTGCAAATCGAGCGTGCTGATCTGGATGACCTACTGGCATCCGAAGACATGCAATGGAAGCGGATCATCGAACAACTGCGTGCCACACGCAAGATTTTTGGCAAAGACAGCGCACACGGCGCACGCCGTACCGAATTGGCCGACGCCCCCGATTTCGAAGAAGTCCCGATCGAGGCAATGATCGAAAAGGAACCCGTGACGGTAGTTTGTTCCAAAATGGGTTGGGTCCGTGCAATGAAAGGTCATATCGACCTAAGCCAAGAGCTGAAATACAAAGACGGCGACGAAGCGCGGTTTATTTTCCACGCAGAAACAACGGACAAATTGTTGATGTTCGGCGGCAACGGGCGGTTTTATACCATGGCCTGTTCTGACCTGCCGGGTGGACGCGGCATGGGCGAACCAATCCGACTGATGGTTGATTTGCCCAATGATGCGGATATGCTTGGGCTGTTCATTCATGACCCAGAACGAAAACTGTTGGTTGCGTCCAGCGCGGGCGATGGGTTCATCGTGGATGAACCTGACGTGGTCGCACAGACGCGCACGGGCAAACAGGTTTTGAATGTCAAAGGTGATATCAAAGCACTGATTTGTAAGCCCGTAACAGGGGATCATATCGCCACCGTTGGCCAGAACCGCAAAGTTTTGATTTTCCCTCTGGCAGAACTGCCCGAAATGGGTCGCGGCAAGGGTGTGCGGTTGCAAAAATACAAGGATGGCGGCCTGAATGATGCCACCACGTTCCACCTGATTGATGGCCTGTCATGGTTGGACCCTGCGGATCGTCGTCGTGTGGAAACCGAGCTGTCCGAATGGATTGGTAAACGTGCCAGCGCGGGACGCATGGCACCGCGCGGCTTCCCACGTGACAATCGATTTACTTAACGGGCTTTCTTGGGCATATTCACGTTAAAATTGTTTAAGGATTTGACGTGGACACAGAATTTTCAACAACCGACACCGCAACCGTTTCATACGTTGGGCGCAAAAAACCATTGCTTAGATTGGCGCTGTGGACCGGATTATTGACCTTCATCACCGTGGGATTTTACCGCTTTTGGGCGCGCACACGTGTGCGCAAATATTTTTGGTCGGCGGTGACACCTGATGGCACACCGTTAGAGTACAATGGAACAGGGTTGGAAAAATTTCTGGGATTTTTGATCGCCGTGGCGGTTTTGGTGGTCTATTTGGGCATCATTCAAATTTTGTTACTGTTCTTTGGTTATTCCCTGTTCACACAGGCGGAAACATTCGCCGGTGAGTTTGTGCAAACCCTGATGTTTTACGGCGTCGCATTGGTCACGTTGCCCCTGATTTATTACGCACAATATCGCGCACGACGCTATATCCTGTCGCGCACACGCTGGCGTGGCATTCGGTTTGGTGCCGAACCCGCCGCGTGGGGTTACGTTTTGCTGGCGTTGAAAAATTTGCTGGTGACGGTATTTACGTTGGGTATTCTGTTGCCGCGTCAAACATTCAACTTGGAAAAATACCGTACTGATCGCAGCTATTTTGGCGATGCGCAATTTCACCAAGGCGGTGATTGGCGGATGTTACGCCCGGCGATGAAACAGATTTATATCGCAGTGGGTATTATGGCGCTGGCTGTTGTGGTGTTTTTTTCAAAAGGCCTGCCAGATTTTGAACAGATTAATCATGGCGACATGGAAGGCATGGGTGTTGCGGCCACGGGGGCTATTTTATTTCAGCTGGGGGTTTCGTGGTTTTACGTCGGATTGGCGATTTATGGCGTCGCCAGTTGGCGCATTATGGCGAACCATAAAACCCTGAATGGGACGGTGATGTTCACTTCCCACGTGGATACGTCGGATGTGATTATGGCCTATGTTTTTGGTGGGTTATTGGCGTTTATTTTTGCGCTGATTGCGGCGTTGATTGTGGGTGTTGCCTTTGGATTTATCGGCAGTTTTATTCCGATAGATACCTACGAGTTTGATTTGGACAATGCGGGCCCTATTATTGGGTTTATCGCTGGTTATGTGGCTTTTCTGATTTTCTTTGGTGCGGTTGTTTTGGTTGCGATACGACAGCCAATTTTGCGCAACTATGCATCCAGCGTGGTCATTCATAATGCCAGTGCGTTAAATGAAATACGCCAACGCGCAGGTGATGATTTCGTCGAGGCCGAGGGTTTTGCCGATGCATTGGATGTCGGAGCCGCATTTTAATGGACCATTTCGAAACATCAGGTTCATTTTATGACGGTGAAACGGCCAATGCCACCCCTGTCCCCGTAAGGATTTCTGCCGAAGGTGTAAGTTTTGAAATCGAGGGGATTTGGATTAGTTGGCCAATGTCTGACTTGCGCTGTCTACAAGACCAAGCACGCGATTCAGGCATGATTTTGGAGCGCGAAGATGCGACCCAAGCACGGTTGATTATCTCTGATCGCGCGGCCACCACGTATTTGTGGTCTTGGCCAAATAAATTGACCAAACGCAAAACCACCAACGCGATGAAAAAACGAGTGGCTGTATGGGGCACGGCGGCGTTTGCATCGGTGGGTCTGATCATTTTTGTCGTTGTACCCGCCATGTCCAACACCTTGGCGCGGTATATCCCAATCGAGCGTGAAATCGCGCTTGGGGAATACGCGATGCGCCAAATTGAATGGGTAATTTCGGGTGATCGCGAAAAGAAACTGACCTGCAATGGCGAAAATGGGCAACTTGCATTGGAAAAAATGGCCAAGCGTTTGAAGGATAATTTCGAAACTGATTACCCCCTGAATGTCCGTGTTTTTCGCCAAGAAATGGTTAACGCTTTCGCTGTACCAGGTGGACAAATTGTTTTGTTCGAGGGTTTGATCAAAGCGGCCAAATCCCCCGAAGAAATTGCAGGCGTATTGGGTCATGAATTTGGTCACACCGTAAATCGCGACCCTACGCGATTGTCCATGCGTTCCGCAGGGTCGGCGGGGTTATTGGGTTTGGTATTTGGCGATTTTGCCGGCGGCTTCGCCACACTTGCCTTGGCAGAGGCATTGATGTCCGCCAATTATTCACAAGAAGCAGAAACCAATGCGGATGTTTTCAGCCATGAAATTTTTGCCCGTGCAGAACTACCGGCCGCACGGTTTGCGAACTTCTTTGAATATTTGATGGCTGAAACGGACACAGACGGGAGTTTGATGGCGCCACTGGCCAGCCATCCCAATCTACAAGGCCGCGCAGATGCCGCTAGGGCGGCGGATGTGGTGGGTGATGGTTCGTTTACACCGGTGTTGACATCATTGGAATGGGCTGCGTTGCAAGGGATTTGTAAGGATGGCTAACAACCTTCGGGTTGTTGTCGTTGTGCCATTGATGCGATAAATTGATGCGCAACACGTATCATTCCTCTTGATCTTTTTGCAAAATCCATTTACGCGCACTCGCGTAACCAAGCGCTGCCAACAGGCTCGCGGACTAAATGGAGGCCGATATGGCAAAAGCAAAGTTTGAACGTAATAAACCGCACTGCAACATC
>TARA_R110002096_G_scaffold320929_8_pt1 | contig 28680 bp, 18 predicted proteins | sample TARA_R110002096 | Tara Oceans TARA_R110002096 (sample SAMEA4397295) | marine metagenome | biome: Polar Biome; feature: [DCM] deep chlorophyll maximum layer (ENVO:01000326); material: water (ENVO:00002006), including particulate matter (ENVO:01000060) such as... | depth 35 m
ATCCTTGCGGATAGTCAACCGTAATCCGGCGAATTTTCCCCAGATCACCATTCGCCACCATATATCGGGCCTGTCGCACCATGGGATAACCAAGGTAGGTTTGCGTCAAACCGTACAGCCCACCGGTTTTCTCCACAATTTCCTGAAGCAGGATTGCTTCCTCAAGATCAAGGGTCGCCGGCTTATCAGACAGGACAGCGAAACCCTTACTCAAGGCCGCGGCCGCCACGGGGAAATGCAAATGGTTCGGCGTCACAATGCTGATAAAATCCATTCGCTCCGCCGGACTCAGCGCCGCCTCGCTCTTCAGAAGACTGTTATAATCAGGGTAAATACGCGCCGGGTCCAGATGTAACTCCGCCCCCTGCGCCCGGGACTTCCCCTCGTCACGACTAAAGACACCGCCGACCAGCGTGATTTCGCCGTCCAGTCGCGCCGCCATCCGGTGCACATCGCCAATAAAAGCGCCCGGTCCGCCGCCGATCATGCCCATTTTCAGAGGCGCCGCAGGCCTTTCACCCGAAAGGTAGGATAAATTATCTGTCATTATTATCTTGAAACCCTAAAGATATTTTTCTATATTTTGCCTTGATGTAATTGATTACATTCTAAGGAAGGAAAAATCATCTGGCAAATAAAAAATCATTCCCCGGCAAATAAAAAACAAATAATGCATCATTCGACATTTGATGTAATATGCTAAACAATAAATTATCGACAACAAGACCAAGACAGGCTATGCCGCCCAAAAGAGGCCGCAAAAAACGGGGTGTAAGACATGACGACAATTCAAGAGGTATCCAAACTGGCCGGCGTTTCCGTCGCTACTGTTTCCCGTACCCTGAGCATGCCGGACAAGGTATCCCCCAAGACGCGTGAGAAAGTTCATGCCGCCATTGCCAAAACCAATTATCGCCCTAACGTTCTGGCGCGGAACTTCAGAACCCGCAAGGCTCTGGCCATTGTTGTTCTGGTACCCGATATCGCCAATTCCTTTTTCTCGCGCGTGATCCGCGGCATAGAGCAGGCCGCCCAGAAAAAAGGCTATTCGGTGTTGCTGGGCGACACACAGGGGCTGGCGGAACGGGAATATACCTACGCCAATATGGTCAAGACATCCCAGGCCGACGGCATCATTCAACTGCATGCCCATATCCCGTTTGAGAATGAAGCCGACCTCTCCCTGCCGCTGGTGAACGCCTGTGATTGTGTCCGCGATGCGGGGATCCCCACAGTGCAGCTTGACAATGCGGCGGCGGCAAAAAGCATGACAGAACATCTCATTTCCCTCGGCCATACGCGAATCGCCGCCATTCAGGGCCCGAGCGACAGTCCGATCACCCAGGATCGCCTGCGTGGCTATCAGGAAGCCTTGCGTGAGAATAATCTTGAGGTTGACACCAGCCTGGTGGGAACCGGGGATTTCTCTCTGGCCTCCGGCGAGGCAGCAGCCAGAGGTTTGATGACCCACCCGTCCCGACCGACGGCGCTCTTCTGCTTCAGCGACGAAATGGCCTTTGGCGCCATCCACCATATAAAATCACTGGGCCTGTCCGTGCCGGGTGATATTTCCGTCGCCGGTTTCGATGACATCAGTTTTGCCGCTTACTGCGACCCGCCCCTGACCACCATTTCTCAACCCGCCGAGGAATTCGGCACCATGGCCATGTCGATGCTGTATGACATTATCAACCATGCTCCACCGGAAAGCCTGACCCATTATCTGCCCCACAAACTGATTTGTCGCCAGAGCAGTGGCCCGGTAAACCCCGCGCGTTAAAGAGTAGACTCCAGATCCTGACCGTCAGTACGCTTTTATGAAATAATAATGTAAACGATTACATTTTACTTGATATTTCTCCATAAAAACCTAAGCTATTTTCTGTATCGCCGAAACGAGGAAGAAATCATGACCAGAAAAAATCCCCTGACCCTGCTGTCTCTGCCTTTATTCTCTTTGGCCCTGCTGTTCAACAGTGTGATAAACGCCGGGGCTGCAGATAAGAAGTGGATCAATCTGTTTAACGGCAAGGATCTTGACGGCTGGATTATAAAATTCGTCGGCCATGACCTTGGGGAAAATTACCAAAAAACCTTTCAGGTCAAGGACAGTAAGCTGGTGGCCGATTACAGCAACTACACCGCCTTCGATGGCGACTTCGGCCATATTTTCTATACTCAAAAATTCTCCAACTACACCTTGAGACTTGAGTATCGTTTTACGGGGGAACAAACTTCCGGCGGGCCCGGCTGGGCCTACCGCAACAGCGGGATCATGATCCATAGCCAGCCGCCGGAAAGTATGGCGCGTGACCAGCTGTTTCCGGCATCCGTCGAAGTGCAATTGCTTGGCGGGCGGGATACAGGAGAGCGCCCCACGGCCAATGTCTGCACCCCCGCGACCCATATCAATCTCAATGGCAAGCTGGAAACAGAGCATTGCATCAACAGTACGTCCGCCACATTTCGCGGCGATCAATGGGTGACGGTCGAGGTCGAAGTCCGCAACAGCCAGATGATCCGCCATTCGGTCAATGGGGTTACCGTGCTTGAGTATAACGCCCCCCAGGTTGACGCCACAGATGAAGAAACTCCGCCCTACGGCCCTGCGGGTAACCTGCTGCGTGACGGCTATATCGCCTTGCAGGCCGAAAGTCATCCGGTTGAATTCCGCAACATCAGAGTATTAAACCATGATCAGTAAATCTTTTCTTCTCAGTCTGTGTCTGCTCGGCACGTCTCTCACCCCAGCAGCGGCTGGTGATCTCGCCGTCCGCTTCCCCGATCTCATTGATCGAAGCGGTGAAGTGACCTCTGTCCTGCAATATGACAGCTATCGTAATCAGAAATTCAATCCTTTGATGGACCTTGGCGCCTGGCACGGTTATCTGTTGCCCCCCGGGAACACGGTCGGTTCGTTTTCCGGTCCGATGATCATTGCCGAGGAAATGCCTCTGTTTATGGGGCGGGTCACTGATCAACTTAGCCTGAGCACCCCTGAAGGCTCTTCTTTGCCTGCCGCGAGAGAAATCACCCGCCATGCCTTTCCCGGTGTATTGCAGCAACATTATCGACAAGGAGGGGTTGAGGTAAATCTCACACTGCGTTTTGTCGATGACAGAAGCGCCGTCATTGAAACCACGCTCATCAACAAAACATCACATGATCAAAACATACAGCTCCACTGGCGCAATCAACTGACCGACGACTGGTCCGATGCCGAAGGGGACCAACGCCAGATCGGTGACGCCCTGCCCGGCTGGACACGCGAGGTCGCCCTGAGCGACGCCCGCACCGAGGTTGTTTTCGGCCGCAGTCGCGATGGCAGCCGGGCTCTGTTCAGCGGCACATCGCGCCTGATGATCAGCCGCAGTCATCCGGTCCGCCGCCACCAGGAGACAGAGTACCGCATTGCCGCCAGCACCGCCCCTCTGACCTTCGCCCCGGGAGAGCGCAAAACCTTCTATGCCGTGCACAGTTATGTTCATAATGCCGAGGAAGCCGCCGCGGTGCGGCGCCGTCATCAGGACATCCTGCGCAACCCCGCCGCCACAATGCAAGCCTCAGCCCTGCGGTGGCAGACCTATCTGAGCAAGGCGCTCAAGCCGCAGGACCAGAAACAGCCTGGTAACAAAGCCCGCATCGCCGTCAAGGCCGTGGAAACTCTGATCGGCAACTGGCGCAGCCCGGCGGGCGAGATCCGCCATGGCGGCGTTACCCCGTCGAGCACATTTGTTTATTTCAGCGGACTATGGCCGTGGGACAGCTGGAAACACGCCTATGGCCTGTCTTATTTCGCGCCCGATCTGGCCAAAAGCAATATCCGCGCCCTGTTCGACCATCAGATCATGGCCGATGACCCCCTGCGCCCCCAGGACGCCGGCATGATTCCGGACACGGTCTTCTATAACACAATGCCCGCGCGGGGCGGAGACGGTCCGAACTGGAACGAGCGCAACACCAAACCGTCGCTGGCAAGTTGGGCGGTATGGCAGATTTATCAGCAAACCGGCGACCGGGATTTCCTCGCAGAGATGTATCCGAAACTTGTAGCTTATCGCGACTGGTGGCGGCGCAACCGCGACCATGACCATAATGGCCTGCTGGAATATGGCGCCACCGTCGATCCGGCTCATAACACCGCCGACGGTCAGTTAATATTTCAGGTCAAGGGCGCACCGGCCGCGGACGTGACAGGATGTACCGCTTTACAGGATGACTGGTTCCGCTGCAGGGGTAAGGATCGCTATGAGGCCGTTCTCCAGACAAAAAAATACACCGAACTGCACAGCGGCGCGCAAGTGGCCGCGGGTTGGGAATCCGGCATGGACAACGCCGCCCGTTTTGGTTTTATCACCCCGGAACAAATGACCGCCTATGCCAAATCCACCGGCAAATCAATTGATGAAGCGAGAGCCGACTGGGCGGTTGACTTTTATGAAAATCGCGATGATGAAGGACGCCTGACCGGCTATAGCCTTGATCAGGAAAGCGTTGACCAGAACAGCTATTTTTATCTCGAAACCCGGTTGCTGGCGGATATGGCAGACCGGCTTGGCAAGACGGGTCCTGCCGCAGATTTTCGAGCACAGGCCGCTCACCTACGCAACCAGATCACTGGCTGCATGTTTGATCCTGAAAGCGGATTTTATTACGACCTGAAGCTGGCGCAGGGTGTGGACAGCGATGATTGTCGGGCCCGGCAGGTCACCGCACGCGGACGTGGCCCGGAAGGCTGGGGGCCCCTGTTCACGGGCCTTGCTCCAAAGACACAAGCGGACGCCGTGATCCAGATGATGCGTGACCCGAAAGAATTCAACAGCTTTATCCCGCTGCCCACGGCGAGCCGGACCAATCCGGCTTATCACCCGGATATCTATTGGCGGGGCCGGGTTTGGCTGGATCAATTCTATTTCGGTGTCACGGCATTAAAGAACTACGGCCACAATGACACCGCCCAGGCCTTCATCACCCGCCTGTTCCGGGACGCGGAAGGCCTGTCGGGCAATGCGCCGATCCGGGAAAATTACAACCCCGAAACCGGGGCCATGCAGGGCGCGACCAATTTTAGCTGGTCCGCCGCACATGTTTATCTGCTCTACCGGGAGAAATAGGGAAAAAGATCAGGCCGCCTGCCTGATTTTACCCAGGCGCTTCAGGGCGGCATGAATGATCGTCATGCCTTCCATCACCTGTGCGTCCGGAATGGTCAGGGGGGACAGAAAGCGGATCACATTGCCGCGCACGCCACAGGATAAAAGAATAAGGCCGTCTTTCGCCACTTCCTGCACCAACGCCTTGGCCAGTTCGGGCGCGGCTTGAGCCATGTCATTTTCCCGCACCAGTTCCACGGCAACCATCGCCCCGAGATTTCTGATCTCGCCAATACAATCAAGCGCCGGGTCCTGTTTCATCTGGGTCAAATGATCGACAATCAACGCGCCGAGCACCATCGAGCGGGTGTTAAGCTGTTCTTCCTCGATCACCTCCAGCACCGCCAGCGCCGCCGCACAGCCCAAAGGCGATCCGGCATAGGTGCCGCCCAGCCCACCGGGTTTGGCCGACTGCATAATCTCGGCCTTGCCGGTCACCGCCGACAGGGGAAACCCGCCCGCCAGACTTTTGGCCAATGTCATCATATCCGGTTCAATACCGGCATAATCGGTGGCGAACATTTTACCGGTACGGGCAAATCCTGTCTGAATTTCATCGACAATCAACAGAATGCCATGCCGGTCACAGAGCGCGCGCAAGGCTTGAAGAAAAGCCGGCGATGCGATATTAAACCCGCCCTCGCCCTGAACCGGTTCAATGATCATCGCCGCGACCCGGGACGGTTCAACATCGGCCGCGAAAAGGTCCTCCACCGCCTTCAGGGAATCCGCTTCACTAACCCCGCAGATCGCATTGGGAAAGGGAACGTGAAAGACCTCCCCGGGGAATGGCCCGAAACCGACTTTGTACGGCACCACTTTGCCGGTCAGCGCCATGCCCATCATGGTTCTGCCATGAAATCCGCCGGAAAAGGCGATCACGCCGGACCGGCCGGTATGGCTGCGGGCGATCTTGATGGCGTTTTCCACCGCTTCCGCGCCAGTGGAAAGAAACAGGGTCTGTTTCGGCGTATCGCCCGGCACCAGATCGTTGAGCTTTTCCGCCAGTTCGATATAGCTGGCATAAGGCGTGATCTGAAAACACGTATGACTGAAACAGTCGAGCTGTTCCCTGACCGCCGCCATAATTCTAGGATGGTTATGTCCGGTATTGATCACGGCGATGCCGCCGGCGAAATCAATATAGCGCTTGCCTTCCACATCCCATATCTCTGCATTTTTCGCTTTTGCGGCAAAAATCGGCAACATGGTGGCGACACCGGGGGGCACGGCCGCTTCACGACGGGCCTGCAAGTCTTTATTTGTCAACATCATCATTCCTTACTCACTCCATTCCGCCAAGGCAGATATATTTAATTTCCAGATAGTCCTCCAGGCCGTATTTAGAGCCTTCACGCCCCATACCGGACTGTTTTACTCCGCCAAACGGCGCCGCTTCGTTAGAGATAATGCCCTCATTAACTCCCACCATGCCATATTCCAACGCCTCTGAAACCCGCCAGATCCGGGCAAGGTCAGTGCTGTAGAAATAGGACGCCAAACCGTAAATGGTGTCGTTGGCCATCGCGACCGCCTGTTCTTCGGTTTCAAAACGGAACAAGGGCGCCACCGGGCCAAAAATTTCCTCCGAGAAAATATCCATGTCGCGGGTCACATCGGTCAGAATGGTCGGGCTATAAAACTGCCCGCCTTTTGCGTGGCGCGCGCCACCGACAAGAAGCTTGGCGCCGCCTTTTACCGCAGACCCCACCAGTCCCTCGACCTTGCAGACCGCTGCTTCATTGATCAGCGGGCCGGTGGTGACATTCTCGCTGTCATACGACCCGACAATCAGGTCGTTCACCGCCTGCTTCAGTTTTGCGGCAAAGGCGTCATATATGCCGTCCTGCACCAGAATGCGATTGGCGCAGACACAGGTCTGACCGGCATTGCGGTATTTTGACGCCATGACGCCGGCAATCGCCTGATCCATATCCGCATCGTCAAAGACAATAAACGGTGCATTGCCGCCGAGTTCCATAGACACTTTCTTCACCGTGTCGGCGCATTGCCGGATCAGTTTTTTGCCGACCGCCGTGGAACCTGTGAAGGACAGTTTACGAACCACCGGGCTCGCCGTCAGCACTTCTCCGACACCCGCAGAATCGGTGGTCGGCAGGATGTTCAACACCCCGTCGGGAATACCGGCCCGCGCCCCAAGTTCCGCCAGTGCCAGAGCAGACAAAGGCGTTTCCTCGCTGGGCTTGACAATCACGCTACAGCCCGCCGCCAGAGCCGGGGCGACCTTGCGGGTGATCATGGCGTTGGGAAAATTCCATGGCGTGATGGCCGCCACAACCCCGACCGGTTGTTTCAGAACCAGAATGCGCTTATCGGCGCCGGGGGACGGGATGATATCCCCATATACCCGTTTGGCCTCTTCCGCATACCATTCGATATAGGAAGCGCCATATGCGATCTCGCCCAGGGATTCCGCCAGCGGCTTGCCCTGTTCCGCGCTCATCATCTCCGCCAGATCCTGCTTGTTATCCAGAATAAGGTCATGCCACTTGCGCAGAATGGCGGCACGTTCTTTCGCGGTTTTCGCCGCCCAGCCGGCCAGGGCCCCGGCCGCCGCCGTGATCGCCGCTTGTGTCTCTTCAACGCCGGCATCTGTCACCATCGCCAATTCCTTGCCATTGGCCGGATTGGTGACCGGAAAATTCTTGCCGGAAGCCGCCGACGTCCATGCGCCGTTGATATAGGCCCCGTGACGCACTAAAGATGTATCGCTCAGATTCATAATGTCTATTCCCAAATCTAAAAATTAGGGAAAGTATACCGGATCAGAAGCAACAGAACTATATATACAAAGTTATAGAGATTTTTTTTCCGCCAGGGGAGGCTTGGCATGATAAGCTGCAAGGGGATCTTCAGTACCATCGCCGGTCATCGCAGCCACGGCGCCGATAAATAGCGAAAATAATTCAGATTGCGACCGGATATCAAGCTTGGAATAAATATTATTGCGGTGGATTTTCACTGTTCCGGGGGAAATTTTCATCCGCTCCGCCGTCGATTTTCCCGAATGCCCCATCAACAGAAGGTTCAGGACTTCACGTTCTTTTTTCGACAGGCAGGACGCGCCGAAATTTTCGAGCGCCGCAAGAAATCTGCTGTTGTAATTGTCAGGCGCGGGGGCCGCAGAGGTCGCAAGCACCTCCGTCCCCCATTGGCGTCGACAAAACAACTGAATAATCGGCAGGATATTTTCTAGTCGCTGCAAATCCTGCTTCCCAAAACGCCCCCTGCCCTTGCTGCGCCCCATCGCCAGAACAATATAAACACTGTCGGACAGGCGCAGGAAGATATTGACCTCATCCCGCAGGCCGGAAAACTTATAATAAGTGCGGTAATATTCACTTTTCAGGAAATGATCCGGTCCGGCTTGTTTCAGGGGCACCACACCGGGGCCCCGATCTTCGATAAAATACTGGTAAAAGGGATCCAGCAGATAAGCACCGTCCAAATAATTATCCAGGTTGTTCTGCCGACGGGCATGGCTGACATTGTCATAAAGAATTTCCGGGACGTCATAATCACGGTATCGAAAAACTATGAAGCTGTCCATGGCGAGTAGGGTGGAAAGCGTTTCCTGCAACCTCTGCGCCGCCGCCGGACCGCCGACGGCCTCCAACAGTTCGGCAACTTTCTCATGCCACTCATATGATCCCGCTTTGACCGTCATTAATGCTCATTCACCTTATGGCAACACAATGTTATCTTTATTCGTTATAAATCGGGCCAGACTATAAATCTACGGCAAACTTCAGGCCCCGGACTAGCCAGGCGCCCGGTTAATGCGGCAAGCACTGACAGGGCCGGAGTAAAATGGGGTGGGGTATACGGCTTATGCCTACTGGGTCTTTCGGGGGAAAGTCAAAACCGGTGAAGGCTATCATTAAGAAGGAAAATCCCCATAAATTGCCACTACATTTCTTCAACAGAAGAAAATTCCAATGATTAATTTACCGGTGATTTTATTTCGATGATTTTGTATAGTAGGGCCAGTATCAAACACCACAGGAACAAAATTTTCAGGTATGATCGACAGCACCGCACAAAATATAAAACTGGAAGAGAGCTGGAAGGCGCTGCTCTCTCCGGAGTTTTCCAAAGACTACATGCAACAACTCAAATCCTATCTAAAAGCAGAACTTGCAAGCGGTCACCATATTTTTCCGCCCGGACCGAACTATTTCGCCGCACTGGACCATACCCCTGTCGACAAGGTCAAGGTGGTCATCCTCGGTCAGGACCCCTATCATGGCCCAGGTCAGGCCCACGGGCTTTGTTTTTCCGTCCGGCCCGGCGTCGCCCCGCCGCCGTCTCTGGTCAACATATACAAGGAACTGGAAAGTGATCTTGGTATTCCCCGCCCGGATCATGGCTGCCTGTTATCCTGGGCGGATCAGGGGGTTCTGCTGCTCAATTCTGTCCTCACCGTACGCGCCCAGAATGCCGGCTCTCACCAGGGACAGGGATGGGAAACATTCACCGATCACATTATCTCTGAACTGAACCAGAAGCATGATAATCTCGTCTTCATTCTCTGGGGCAGCTACGCACAAAAAAAAGGGGCGAAGATAGACCGTAACCGCCATCTTGTTCTGCAGTCGCCGCACCCCTCGCCTCTGTCTTCCTACCGTGGTTTTTTCGGCAGCCAGCCATTTTCGAAAACCAACCAGTATCTTCAGGCTCATGGTAAAAGCCCCATTGATTGGCGTCTGCCGCCCCTGAGTCAGGTATCAGACGATAGCTGACCCGGACGTTTTTTTAAGGCCCCTGGATATCAGCCCTGGCGCCAGGCGCTGTAGGCCACAGTATTTTATACGTCCCGATGCACAAAACAGGCACAACAAAAACCGCTAAAAAACCAAACGTCAGAATGCCGTACCCATTAGCGATCAACGCAACCAGTCCAAAGCGGTTCGCCAGAAAGACCGCCGTGATCAACAAGACAAGTGCAACCGCCGGGCGGGCAGGTCTTGGCATCTTTCGCCCCTGGGATTCAAGGGTTGCCGCGATCCTTTCGTTTATTGAATGGATCAGCCCAACGCCGGTTTGCACAAATGTCCCCAGCAGCACGACCTGAAAAATAACGGAGAACCACGGCAGTCCGATTTGAGATAACAACCAGGTGCTGGGAATGGCTTCCGACCCGATATCCGGATAATGGCCCATCATGGCAACAAATAAAAATACCGCAGGCAACATGCCAATGCCGCCCGCCAGCATCCCGGACGTCAGGGCCTCCCGGCGTTTTGTCAAATGGGTAAGACAGAAAAAAACCGCCGGCACCGTCGCCAGGTTATAACCGGCATATTGCAGACCGCCTATGGCCCAGCCCGATGTCAGCGTCGCCGCGCTGTAACTGGCCTTGATTGCATCGCCGAACGTCATAAAACACAATATGACGAGACTGAAATAACAAAGATACAGCAACAGGGACCAGCCGCCCATAAAGCGTTCAATCAACTGGCTGCCGAAAAACGTAAGCCCGCCCACGACAAAAAGCAAAAGCGCCGTTCCCGCCAACGCCGGAATAGAAAATAAATTCTGCACGATTTCCCCCGCCGCCGCACCAATCACTGACAACACCACAATCATCAAGGCCAACAATAAAAATTCATAAAGAAACCAGAAACGTCCCAGCAGTTGCAGGAAAAAGGACTTATAATCATAACTCCGGCTCATACGGCAAAGTTCGAAGGAAACCGCCATGACCAGGCTCCAGATCAGCGCCGCCGCGCCCATGGCCAGAAGCCCGCTCACGGGTCCATAGGGCAGGAAAAACTCGACCAGTTCGCGCCCCGTGGCATATCCGCCGCCAATCACAACACCCTGAAAAACCAGCCCCGGAAGAAGATACTTTTGATAAAAATTATTCATGGAACGCCGCCCTTTTGTATTTACCTATTTTTTGATGTTTTTATAGTTAGTGCCCCTGCAGTATGGCCTGAAACCGTTCAGAAGAAAATGCTCCGGTAAAAAATCAGGGAACAGGCATATTATACAGATATACAAGGCCTGTTCCCTGAAGGAATGCCGGTCATACACGGGTAGGGGAATTGTATGACACGACGGAGGATAACATTTTAAACCACAATCTGGCTGTGCAGGCCCGCATCATCTTCCCGAATATCGGCGCCATGTCCCGGACTATCCGGCAGATGCAGAACACCCCCGACCTTTTCATCGAAACGCACGCCGCCCTGTACCGGGTCCCCCTTGAAATGATAGCAGGAGTCCAGATCTAGAAACGCAATATTGGGCCGGGCCATGGCGAGATGCGCCGCCGCAGACAGACCAAGACGGCTTTCCGCAAAACACCCAATCATGCATTTGGCGCCATGGGCTTCGGCGATGGCGTTAATCTTGAGTCCTGTGTGAATCCCGCCCGCTTTGCCGAGTTTGATATTAAGATAATCCGCCGCCGAAAGCTTGACCAGTTTCAGGGCGTCATGATGATCGAACACGCTCTCGTCAGCACAGATCGGCAGATCCACCTTGTCCCGCAACCGCGCCAGACCTTCCTTGTCCCAGACCGGTAGCGGCTGTTCCGAATATTGCAGGTCCAGCCCGCGCATGGCAGTGATGTTGGCGACAGCCGTCGGATAGTCCCAGCCTTGATTGCTGTCGATCTTCAACGCGACATCAGGACCGATCAGGGCCCGGACAGCCGCCACATGGGCCACATCGGTCAGTCCCGGCCGGCCCACCTTCAGTTTGATGGCGTCGAATCCGGCATCAAGAACCCCTTGGGCGCGGGCGACGGTTTCTTCCACCGTATCCTGCCAGCCAATGGTCAGATCCGTGCGGATATCCCGACGTTCCCCTCCCAGGAATTGATACAGCGGCATGTCCGCCGCCTTGGCCGCGATATCATAAAGCGCCATATCGAAAGCAGACCGGATCGATGGATCCCCGACCGTGAACGTGGTGATCTCCCGCATCCGGGCGTCAACGGCCAACGCATCGCGATCTTTAATGACAGCCGCGATCTGTTGCGCCATCATATAATTGCTGTCCTGACTGTCGCCGGTAATCGGCGCAAACGGGCTGGCTTCACCCCAGCCATAAAGACCGCTGTCCGTGGTGATCTTCACCACCACATTGCGCGCCGCATCAAGCGACCCCAACAATGTACGGATCGGATGCGTCACCGCCACATCCAGTTTAAACACATCTACTTTCACGATATTCATAGTCTGTCTCACAAATAATACTCAATTTTAAATTAGTCGTCGATCCGCTGAAAATTCAGATCATGGAAGTCAAAACTGAAATCCGTCAAGGGCGACACCGCCTTCATGGTAATGCCGCGGGGTTGTGCGGAATAATCAGTGGTGAATTTGACATAGGCGTCCGCCTCCAGACTCCGGTCTTCCCATCTAACAATGAAAAGGTCTTTTTTATAAGGCACCATAGACCCCTTGAGACGAGCGGAACGGGCGGCGGTAAAATACAGCCCGTCCGGGGTCTGGGAAATCTCGACCTTTCCAAACCACGGGTCCTGATAGATCCCCACATACTGTGGGAATGGTCCCGCAGGTCTATCGCTCTGATCTGTGATATCTGCCGTCACTTTAGCAGCCTTCGCGCGTCGTTTGTCCAGCATTTCCGACAGACGCGGGATCCAGTCCGTGCGGTTTTCAGAGGTATAGGCCTCCAGAATGCTGTTGACGATGGCGGGCCGCGCCACGCCCGCCTGTTGATTGGTATAAACCACAACCCCGAGATTAAGGTCCGGGATCATAACGTTGTCGCTCAGCATACCCAGAAGACCACCGCCATGCTGCGCCATCTTGTAACCCTTGAAGTCCGACAATCCCCACCCAAGCCCATAGGCAGAAAAATGCGACCCAAACCAGTCCCGGCTCGTTGGCCGCACCGCCGTAATGGTCTGCGGCGTTAACAGTTCCGCCTGTTGTTCTTCACTGAGGAAGACCGCGCCGTTGGGTAATTTTCCTTTGTGCAAATGCATGTCATGCCATTTCAGGATACTCTCCACACTGCATTGTATGCCCCCCGCGGCGGCAAAGACCACCGGTTGGCCGAGCGGCACGTCCCGGATGGTTGCCTGCAGTTTCCCGTCCCGCACCATATGAGGATCCGCCACATTTTTCTCTTTTTTCAGCCGTTTGAGATTGGCGCCGCAATGCGACATTTCAAGCGGTTTAAGGATGCGCTGCTCTATGAAATCCTCATAGGTCATACCTGAAACCCTGGCAATCACTTCTCCGGCCACAATATAAAGCAGATTATCATAGGCAAATTCAGACCGGAAACTGCTCACCGGTTTCAAATGGCGCAGATTGGCTATAATTTCCGCACGAGAGAAATCCTGCGACGGAAACATCATCAGATCCCCGGCCCCGATGCCCAGACCGCTGTTGTGGATCAAGAGATCCTTGACGGTGAATTCCCGTGTCACCCAAGGATCATACAGACGAAAGTCGGGGATATGATCAATGACCTTGTCTTTCCAGGTTATCTTGCCCTCATCGACCAGCAACGCCAGCGCCGCCGCCGTCATGGATTTTCCGGTGGAGGCAATACTAAACAACGTTTCCGCTGTTACATCGCCTTTTTTGGTGATGTTGCGCACCCCGTAACCTTTGGCGTGAATGACCTTCCCGTCCTTGATAATACCGACAGCGATACCGGGGACCTGATAGGTCTGCATCACCCGTTCAACCAGCTGGTCGATCTCGACCGTTGTCAGGCCTGCGTGCGCCTTGACCGTAGCGGGTTCAGCGGCGGCGGTCGACGGCACGGTCACCATCATTGGTGTCATCAATAACGACGTCATCACGACAGAATTTCGTATTATTTTCTTCATCTTGTCCTCCAGAAACAGCGGTTTCATGCAACATCAGGTGGTTATCAGGGGACAATGCGGAACGCATCGCCCCCTGATATGTTAGCTGACATCCTAACTAAAATACTGAAATCCAAGCAGGTTCCAGCTGGCGTAAAACCAGACCATAAACAAGGCGGAAACGGTCACGATATTATACCGCAGGCGGGCCCAGAGGCTGCTGCCGTCGGCCTGCCGCCACAACTGTACAGATTGATACAGGTGATATAACGCCGCCAGAGTTGCCAGAAGCGGAAAGATCAAGGAGAACTTGAGCAGTCCCGGTACCCCATGCATCAGTTCCGACAGCCCTCCACTCACTCCAAGGCCACAGAAAACCAGGAAGAGTATATTCGCCGCCGCCACCATAAGTGTCGCATGATACAAAGTCTTCGCACGGCCCTGCAGGGCCCGATACGGCGCCCATTGATATGCCAACCGCAAAAGAATGCCGACAAAAAGAACCACGGACAGCCCCACAAGAATCCCGTTGAAGGCCATGGTTTCTGACATCGATGGACGGAAGAACTGCATCACCCCAAGGCCGTCGAGGACAAAGCCTGTCACCTCACCCTGATCATTTTCCTGAAAGGCGACCCGCGCATAGTCATCCGTCTGACGGAACAGGTTTTTTTCAACCTCAACATAGCGTTTTTCCCCGATCAACAGCGTATCGTCCGGCATGGGCACGACCTTCATCTCCCCCATTGGCCGGAAAATGGCTTCCATTTTACTGAAATTATTGCGCCAGCTGTGATAGGTGCCCGCATAACGCTGCGCCCGGTCGGCGAAATCGGCCGGTGGCGTCAACGCCGGAACCTCGCGCGGAAAGAATTCGTCATAGAAACCTTGAACGAAAGCTTCATGAACCTGCCGTGCGCCCGGTCCGCTGAAAGAGGAAAACAGCATCACGTCTTCCTTCAAAGACATACCGAAATGAGACAGGAACTTCGTTGTGGCGCCGTCATGGCCAAAATTATTAAACCCGTCCGGGCCAAAACGCCGTTTCAGAAAGCCGAGGCCCATACCCCGCACCCGATCATCATGGGCAAAACCTTCGTCCAGCATCTGCTGCAATGTTTCAGGCTTCAGAATACGCTTATCCCCATCTGCGCCACCATTCATCAACGCCCGGGCGAACAGAACCATATCATGGGCCGATGCCGCCGCGGCCCCCGCCGGACCAAAATTCGAGACGATCTCATAGTTTTTTTCAATATATTTCCCGGCTTCATAATCATAAGCCTTGGCCATATTGACGTCCAGTGCGGGCGGAAGAGGCTCGACAAAACTTGAATGACGCATACCCAGAACATCAAAAATGTTTTTCTGGATATAGGCATTGAATTCAAGGCCAGACACATTGGCGACAATCAGCCCCGCCAGAGCCGTCCCCCAGTTGGAATAAGCCGTATGTTCACCCGGCGCATTGACCCGAACCGGTTGATGCGATGCAAGGGATTCACTTAATGGTACAATACGCGTTGGATCGTCAATAATTAAATAACCGAGAAAACCGTCTTCGAAACCCGCCGTGTGCGTCAAAATATGACGCAGGGTCACCGGCTGTCCCGGCCAGCTGTCCTTAAGCTGAAATGTTTTCAGGTACCGGTTCACATCCACATCAAGGTCAAGTTTACCCTGTTCCACCATTTGCATGACGGATACCCAGGTGAAAAGCTTGGAGATTGACCCCGGCCGGAACAGGCTGGTCGCCGGATCCACCGGCGTGCGTTTTTCTACATCGATATAGCCATAGCCCTTGGAAAAAATGATTTCGCCGCCCTTCATCACCGCCACAACCCCGGACGGACTGTGGTTCATCCGCATGGTGGGATATACAACCCCATCAACAAAGGCCTCGACTGCAACCGGATTACTGACATCCGGCGCCGCCGTCGCAAGGCTGCTTACCCCGCTCAGCACCATAAAGGCGGCGCACGCGCGAATGAATATCTCCCTCAGCCCTGTCATATATTTTGACTTCATTGTTCTTTCCTCTTGTTACTTGGAATTTCTTGTTTTATTTTATGGTGTTACCCGCCCCAGATATCCCCCAGAACACGTTTGAAATTCTGCCCCAGAACCAGACGTATATCGCCGTCAGAATAGCCACGCCGGATCAACCCGTCTGTCAGGTCAAAAATCCGCTTCGGATGGTCAAACCCGTCCGTATCAATCTTGCTGCGAAAAGCGTAGCTTGATTTATAACCTGATTTCAGGGCGCTGTAGGCCGGTTCCGGCACATCGTCATAGCCGTCCATATCCATATCCGACCCGACCCCCACATGTTCAATGCCAACAAGTTTGGCAACATAGTCCACATGATCGATCATATGCTCCAGCGTGGTCGGTTCCTTGTCACGGACAAAATTACGTACGCCCGTAATACCCATCACACTGCCCGACTTCGCCAGCGCCCGGATCGCCTCGTCCGATTTGCAGCGCACATGTCCTCCCGCCAGCTTGCGTACATTGGAATGGGTGATCAGAACCGGTTTCTTCGATACCTCAAAAGCATCAAGCGTTGTCTGGTCACCGCAATGAGAGACATCCACCGCCATACCAAGATCATTCATTCGTTCGACAACCCCGACACCGAAACTGCTCAGGCCGCCATCTTTACGATCTGTCGATCCTGTTCCGATAAGATTTTGACTGTTGTAGGTCAGCTGACTGATCCGCTGTCCAAGATAATAATACTGGTTAACATCATCCAGTTCGCGGAAATGGTCGGAATTCTGAATCCCGATGATAAATCCGACCCGTTCGCCTTTTTTCAGCGCCTTTAAATCCGCTATACTGTCAATCCGGCGCAACTGTTCGGGACGTTCCGCGGCAAAAGCGTTCAGACGGGCGACAAAGCCCGCCGCCTCGTCCGCCCCAAGCCCCATCGCCGGATGAAAGACATCCACACCGGATGACAGCAGAACCTTCATATAATCATCGGTAATGGCCAACCCATCCTTTTTCTTGGGTTCCTTGCCAAAGGCTGTCAGCATCATCGGACCAAACGGGGCCATAATCGATAACATATCGAAGACCTGAGTGCTGTTCACCAGATCAATGGTGCGGGTAGTATACGTCGTTTTGCTCGCCGCAAAAACCTTATGAGCGCCCATATTTATCATGGGGAACGCCAAGGCCGCCGCGCCTGTCGCTTTCAAAATCCGGCGTCTGTTAAAGCTGATTTTCTGTATCATTCATTTCTCCCTATGTTTGGAAATTCCATCAACAAACGGTTGACGATTTTCCGTGTTCCATCTCTTAACGGATCGACACACGGCAAGCCGGTTTTGGCGGATAGGTCATCAAGGTAAAGGCCATACATGTCCTCTGAAAGCGACGATGTATTGACACTGACGCCGACACAACGGATTTCCCGGTTAACCTGCCGCCCAATGTTTATGGTGCGTTCAATAACGTCTTCTATCGTTGGCACTTCAAAATCGGGCCATCCCATAATACGATGACGTCCCGCTTTATGGCAAACCACAAAAGCGTCCGGTTGCGACCCAATCAATAACCCCAGGCTAACGGCACTGTAGCCCGGATGAAAAAGACTGCCCTGACCTTCGACCACATCCCAATGGTCCTCCTCATTGTCCGGCGACAATTGTTCCGCCGCGCCTGAAATAAAGTCCGCCACAACCGCATCAATGGGAATGCCTTTCCCGGCAATCATGATGCCTGTCTGGCCGCTGGCGCAAAAATCAGCCTTCATGTTCTGCGCCTGCATGTCTTTTTCCAGCGCCAGTGCGGTATATTTCTTACCCAGCGCGCAATCCGTTCCCACCGTCAACAGACGGCGTCCGCTACGTTTCCGGCCAGTGCCCACCGCAATATCTTCCGGTGGCACCCGGACATCGATCAGCCGCGCCCCGGACTGATCCGCCGCCGCCCGCAGACGGGGAATATCATTCAGACGGGTGTGCACCCCGGCAACGATATCAATGCCTTTTTCGACAAACTCAACCAGCGTATCCAGCCATGACTCCGGGATTCGTCCTCCGACCGCCGCCGTGCCAATCAACAAGGAACCCACCTTTTCCGCTACGGCCTGATCAAGGGTCAGCGACGGGATGCCCAGATCTACTTGGCATCCTGGAAGACGGATCTGTCCTTTGCACAGCTCCCGCCGCCATTCAATCATACCAAAACCTGTCTTCGCATAGCTCTCTTCAACCGCATCCCCGACAAAAATCAAATAAGGGGGTTTGAGTTCAATTGTCTTCATTATCTTTCCTTAAACACGACAAAAAATTAGTTTTCTTTATATCCAGGGCCCCGCAGGACCTGTCCTGGCAATTTTCCTGTATGCTGGCCCTGATCCAGAACCAGTTCTCCGTTAACCACAACATACTCAATACCTTTCGGTTTCGCCGTTGGCGTATCCCAGGTTGCGGTATCCTGCATATTCTCCAAATCAAAAATCACCACATCCGCCGCCAGACCTTCCCGCAAGAGGCCGCGGTCTTCAAACCCCATTCGGGTCGCCGGCCAGGACGTCATCTTGCGGATGGCATCGGGCAAACTCAGAGTTTTCTCATCCCGCACATATTTGGCGACAATCCGCGGAAAGGTGCCATAGCTGCGCGGATGAGGCAGACCGATCGCATCAATATCACCTTCTTTCAACGCCGAAGCCGCATCGCTGCCGATTGAGGTGAACGGGCTTTGCAGAGCCAGTTTCACATCCGCTTCATTCATCATGAAATACAACGCCACAGGCCGTTCCGGGTAAGCCGCCAGCATGATATCCCAGGCGACATCTGCTGGATCACGGTCCAGCGCCTTGCCAATCTCGATAAAATTCTGGCCATGGAATTTTTCGTAATCTGTAAGGTAAGAATTCGCGAGCACCACATTCTTCCAGCCGCCAGAAGCATGCACCAGATTGGTCCAGCCGGGCTGTGGTCCCGCCGCCAATTCCCGTTTCATGCGCGTGCGTATCTCCGGATCCTGAAATCTGGCGACGGCTTTTTCAAAGCCATCTGCGAAAACCCAGCTGGGGGCGGTAATTTCCAGCCCTGTGCCACCGGCTGTATAAGGATAAATATCCGCCGCCACATTAACGCCCCGGGTCCGGGCCGCCGCAATCATCGCCAAAGCTTCGCCCATGTCCTTGCCCCAGTTAGGGTAATAGGCCGCCTTCAAATGAAAAATCTCCACGCCGGCGCCGCTTTCTTCCCCGATACGGATGGCTTCCGACACGGCCTCCAGCAATTTTGCACTCTCATCGCGGATATGGCTGGCGTACAGTCCCCCGTAGGACGCCACAACTCTGGACAATTCGATCAGGTTTCTCATCTTATGATAGGAGGATGGCGGATAGATCAGCGCGGTCGTGATCCCGACAACACCGGATTCCATCGCCTGGGCCACGAGCGCCTTCATCTGCTGCAATTGATCAGCGGTCGGGTCCACATCGGTATCCCCGAGGACCGCCACCCGCGCCTGGGTGGCGCTGTAGTAAGTTGCGAAATTTACGGAGATGCCATTTTCTTCAAGTTCGCGGAAATAGGCCTTGATGTCAGCCGCGGGAACAGGTGTTCCACCCTCTCCCCCAACTAAAGTGGTGACCCCCATATTGATCTTGTTGGGGGCCGTGCCGACCTGTCGCAATGCCGGGCCAGACTGGTCCATCATATCAATCCAGCCGGGAGAGACATATTTGCCCGTCGCATCGATTTCCCGACGACCGCGTTTAACCACCCGGCCAATTTTCGCGAGTTTGCCATCCCGGATTGCCACATCGGCAGGTATCCATGGATTTCCCGCACCATCAAGCACCCGCCCTCCGCGAATGACGATATCATAGGCCGCCGCCTTCTTCTCCCCCGCCCCGGAAGGTTCAATGAGCAAGACCGCCGACAGGCCGATAACAAGGTAATGTCCGAATTTCATCATATACTCCTCAGGCAATCCATGATTATTTTTGCAGGTTCCGAACCGGCTGCCCCGGCAATACTGTGGTATCGAGTATACCATCCTTTACCAACGGTACGCCGCCCACAATAACATAGTCAAACCCGCTCGATGCCCGCGCCGGCTTTTCATAGGTGGCGTGATCCGTCACGGTCGCCAGATCAAAGATCACGATGTCTGCGTCTGCCCCCACCTGAATCCGGCCCTTCCGCTTCATCTGTGGCACTGCATCCTCGAGAATTTGCGCCGGTCCGAAACTCACCCGGCGGATCGCTTCCAGCACAGAGATTGTTTTGGTTTCACGTACATAGTGACGCAGAAAACTGCTGTAGGTTGCCGCACTTCTCGGGTGGCTCCAGGCATTCTCCGGGATCGGCCAGGTGTCTTTCGACACATTTTTGCCGTCCACCAGCCAGCCGCCGCCGTCAGAGGCGATCACCCCCCCGGGAAACAGGACGGATTTATCCAGAACCGCCTGACCTTCTGCGGTCGTCGTGTCGAGAAAATGGATCACGGTTTCTGTCCCCGGATGATCCTTTTGCAAGGCTGAAAATTCGTCTTCCGTCAGGCGTTTCCCGCCCACATCAAAATTATGCGCCGTCATCCCGCCTGTACGTTCCCGCCATTTTGGCCCCCGGAACATGGCCGATCCGATCCCGGTTGACCCGGCCCCGTATGGATAGGCTTCCGTGGTGATCTTCACCCCCTGTTTCTGGGCCGTGGCGATCATCTCGCCGATGGTATCAATGTCCCGCAGGCTGATGGAATTCATATGAACAATATGCGCCTGTGCACCTGTTCCCGCAGCGGCAGCGACAATTTCCGCCATACCTTCAAAAGAACTTTCCGGTTCCAGCATGGACAGAAAACGCGCGTGGGTAAAAGTCGGCACTCCGGCTTTCGCCGCCAGATCCGTGATCTTGTAATATTCCTTGCGCCCAGTGCCCGGAGCATAGCCCAGCAGGAATCCAACCCCAAGGCCGCCCTCGTCCAGACCTTTGCTGACCAAAGCCGAGATTTCCGCCTGTTGGGCGTCTGTGGCGATTTCTTCCTGCCACACAGGTTCTTTCAGGCTTTCAAAAAACCAGTCAATGTCATGTCTCGGTTTTTTATTCAGGAAAGCCGCTATCCGGGCGTAGGCCCAGTTAACAGAAGCGCCATAATTGATCGGACGGCCCTCTTTCGCCATCTGGTCATAATAGTCAGAGACAGGCAGAACGCCGGCCTCCAGTTCCAGACCGGTGGTCACGCCGTCTAGCGCCTGCATGCGGGCAGCCGGAATCGTCTGACCGTGGGCGTGAAGATCAATAAAACCGGGACTGACCACCCGCCCCTTGGCGTCGATCATGGTTTTGGCGGTGATATCTTTTGTGGTCACGACAGAAATTGTGCCTTCCGTCACCCCCACATTGCGCACCGCATCCAGTCCGGTTTCCGGGTCAATCACCCGCCCGCCGATAATGGCAATATCGTATGTTTTATTTGCTGCCGCCGCAGAGGAGATCCCAACCCCGAGCACTATCATCAGCTTTATGAAATAACCACCAATTCTTTTCATGATCCATCCTTATGTATAAAACAATGAATGACGGGAAACCCACGAACAGAAGGCATTCCAGCGCTTCCCGTCATTACGTATTCTCACAAAATCAAAAATCCAGTTTGATCATTGCGCCCACGGTTCTCGGTTCCGCAACACTTACTGTCGCCCGGAAAGCCCCCCCGACACCCGGCCGCGCTGTCCCGCTGATATAAGTGTAGGTATTGAACAAATTCTTGGCATAGAGAGAAAGGGTGACATTATCCCAGACAACCCCTGCCCGAACATCCGCCATGACATAATCTTCCTGGGGAAGGTTCAGAATAAGAGGATTAATCTGGGTGCCATCCGCGCCAATTCCCCCTTCGAAACCGCTATCCCGCGCCCCGACATATCGCAGACCACCGCCGACAAAGCCATCCCTGCCCTGCCCCAGCGGGAAGTCATAATTGGCCCGGATAGAGGCTGTCCATTTCGGCAACCCCGGCATGTTTTCGCCCGCAAGGCCACCAAAGGCATAGGTTTCATCATCATCCAACGTACTATTGGTATAGGCAAAGTTGGAAATGAACTCCAGACCGTCGAGTGGACGCAACACGATAGAACCCTCAAGACCATAAGCCGTCACATCGCTGTTGGCATTGGCCGTAGAACTTGCTCCTTGAAAAAATACGGAGGCTTGCAAGTTACGCCAATTGAGATACCACAACGAAAAATCATAGGAAATCAGACCATCCTGTGCTTTGCCTTTGGCGCCAATTTCATAGCTCCACAAGGTGTCTGCCTCGACGACCGGAGGAAACCCGGCGATCGGGAGAGCTGCCGTGGCGGGCCGGTAGCCATTCGCTGCTCTGATATACAGGGACAGATCATCCGTGGGACGATATCTGGCGCTTAGGGAATAAGTATCATGGGTTGCATTATGAAAAACCGGAGGATTGCTGGTGACAATCAAATTTGGCCCATCGATGGTTTCCACCGATGTTTCAACGCGGCCAACCCTGACCCCGGCCGTGACATCGAATTTTTCCGTTACATAATAGGTCAGATTACCGAACGCCGCATATTCCACCAGCTCGGACGGGAAATTAATATCCAGCACGACGAAGTCAACCGGCTGGCCGGAAAGTTTCTGTCTGTTGCTGGTGGTTTCCTTGGAATATATCCCGCCGAACGCCCATTCAAAGGAGGTACTTTCTTGCGATTCAAGACGAACTTCCTGAACAAATTTATCCGTACCGGTCGAATTGACAAACGGGGCCGAGGTAATGACATCCGGTGAAACACCGGCAAATAAAGCCACCAATGGCCCGTAGGCGGCCACCTGATCGCTCACACCTGACGTTGAACGGGTTTCATAACTGGTGGACGAAATCAGGGTCATGCCACTGAAGTTATATTTCAAGTTACCTGAGAACAAATCAAACGCGCCAGTTTGAGTCGAGGCCCCTTCTTCTGACAAATAGCGTCCCTGCGCCGGGACAAAAGGCGGGCCACTCAAGGTGATGATATTCTCGCCGGTGAAATCTGTTTTCGTGCGCAGATACAGGAACGAACCGCTAAAGTCATCCGACAAATTGGCGACAACCTTTGCCGAAATGCCATAACTTTCATAACCATTGACGTCTTCCGCCGCTCCGGTGGCCGCACTGACATCCCGGTCAATAAACCCGTCAGCATCCTTATAATATCCAGAGACATTCACCCCCAGCTTGTCTTCAACTATCGGGGCTGTCAAACTGGCGCTATACAGCTGCGTGATACCGCCTTCTTTCATCGTGGATAAATCGACCTTGGCAGACCCGGACATGTCATTCTTAGAAGGGTCCTTGGTGATATAACGGATCACGCCGCCCATGGAAGAACTGCCGTAAAGGGTGCCTTGCGGCCCCTTGATCACTTCAACACGTTCAATATTGGCCTGCATCGCGTCCAGCGCCTGGGCTGATCCGGCGGCAAATCCACTGCGCGACCCGATCGGAACTTCATCGATATATATCCCCACTGTCGGGGCCGAAATGGTGGTGGAAACCCCGCGCATGGAAATGGTATTCAAAATGGGGGAACTGCCGCCACTGTAAATCACACCAGGCGTATATTCGATAATATCCCGCAGAGATACCAGACCGCCCACCGCAAAATCAGCCGGCGTAACAGCCGTCACCGACAGCGCTGTATCCTGTAATGACACATCCCGCCGCGACGCCGAGACAATAATTTCTTCAAAGGCAACCGCAGTATCCTCTGTCTTTTCTGCAGAGGCCGCAGAAGCACAAGGCAAGATAACCGCAGAAACCGTACTCAAGATCAAATATTTCTTCATATTATTTGTCAACATTTTTTCTCTCCCTTTTTTTTGTTCTTAAATAGAACCATATAAAAATTTATTTGTACAGCTATAATTATATTTAAGGCTGCGTTAAAATAAAATGAGTAATGTATGAGCTTGAATAATTCATGTTAAGCGTATATAAACACTGATCTAATTATTCCATGGAGGATCGGTTTGGCTAAAACTCCGGCGCAAAATAACGATACTGAAGATGCCTATGAAATCATCATGGACGCCATCGTCACCCAGAAACTGACTCCGAGTCAAAAGGTGTCAGAAAACATCCTAAGCGACATGTTTGGCATAAGTCGCACGGTCGCCCGCAACCTCATAGAGCGGCTGGCGGCCCAACAGTTTCTGGTGTCCTTGTCCCCCAGAGTGACCCAGGTCGCGCCTCTGACCTTGCTGGAAGTGAAACAAAATTTTACGTTGCGAAAAATACTACTGCCGGAAATCATTTCTCTCACCGGCGCCAAGGCCGACTTTGAAGAGTTGAACAGACTTAATCAGTTGATCGAAACTTCGCTGCCGGTCAATGACGACCTGTCCGCCCTGAAAATACTGAAAGCCAACAAACAGTTAAACCTGACGCTCTGCGAACCGGCCGGCTATCCACTGATGCAGGACTGGGCCCGGCAGCTGGAAGATACCGCCATGCGCATCTACTGGCTTTATGTCAAAACCAATAAAAAATTCCCTTATTCGAGCGAACAGCAAGGGATAATGTTTGATATCATCAAGGGAGACGAACCAGCCAGGACCCAGAAGCTGATTTATGATTCCATTGCCCAGACAGAAGAGAGAATCCTGAATGCCATATTCTCTCACGAACAATTTTATACCCAGGACCTGCTGGTCTGAGAAATACCCTGCTTCCTCCGTCAGTCTTGTTAAAAGACCGCCTTCAGGCCGACGTAAAGTGACCGGGGCTTTCCAGGGAAATATCTTTCCGCGGTAAAACTGGTGAAATCCGCCCGTTCCGCGTATGTCACATTAGTCAGATTCATAATCCGGAAGAAAACACGGTAATTATCCGTCACGGTCGCTTCCGCCCGGAGATTGACATAATCATGCCCGGCATAATTATGAGCATTTTCCGGGTCAAGGTAATATGATCCCATATGCACCCATTCCAGCTCGGCGGTGAGGAAATCAACCGGGGTCCATTTTACCTGAACACCGCCGTAATGACGCGGCGCGCTGTCTACATCCCGCCCCCTGAGGTTAACCCCGCCCGTCATATAGTCAAAAGCATAGCGATGCCGGGCCAGACTGATATTGGTCCGCAGGCTCAACTGATCGCTAACCTGCCAGTCCAGCAAAATATCACTGCCGATATGGTCCGACCGGCCACTGTCGACGTTGAAATAATCCGCATCCCGGAAAATATAGTTACTTTTCTTCATGGCATAAGCCGAAATATCATAGCGCAACCGACCCGCCCGACCCCGCAGGCCAACCTCAATATTCGTCAGACTGACATTGCCCAGATCCGCCACCTGTTGCGCTCTCTGCAACCGATAGAGTTCCGTCGCCTGTGGCGCCCGGAAACCCTGACCGAGAGTAAGGTATCCGCTATGGTCGGCACTGAAAGTATAGATCAGGCCAAGTTTCGGTGAAACCCCGGTGAAATCATCGCGACGGCTTTCCGGGCGGCTATACCGGCATCCCCCAAAGCCACAGACATTTCCCGCTTCGTCCGTACGCCCCGCCAGCATCTTGTTGGTATAATCATAGCGCATATGTTCAAGCCGGACACCGCCCTGCATCTGGAGCTTTGGGGTCAATTGCCACCGGGCCTGGAGAAAAGCCGCCGCCATCAGACTATCAACGGTATAATCATACTGGCGACCGGCGGGAATGGTGGCCTGTAAAAACGCCGATCCCGTGGTCTCCTTTTCCTGAAACTGGCGGAGCGAACCCCGGGTATATTCCACATCGGCGCCGGTAATGATTTCCAGATCGCCCCCTTCATTGAAATAAAATCCATTTTGCAGACCCACGCCCGTCTGGCGGTTTTCTTCCACCGGCTGACCGGGCAGGAAATGCATCAGGAACGCCATATCAAGAATCCGGACATAAGGGGTGGCCTGCCACCTTATTCCAGAGGCTATTTCGGTTGAAAACCGTGACCAGTAACGCAAGGATTTCGCCCGGCGATAGGCTTCCGGTTTGGGGTTGCTCTGGGCCACGTCCCGGTCTTTATAGGCCTCAAACCCCGTGATATAGCCAGCGGTTTCCTGATCAAGATTGGTGGCCATCAGCTGCGATGCGACCTCCCAGACCTCCCCTTTATAATCATGACGCAGACTTATTTTCTGCTGATCATAACCCGACTGTTCGCGAAAGCCCCCGTCATGGGTTACTATGGCCTGCGCCCGGATACCATGCCGCGCGCCCACCGTCCCGACAGACAGGGACATCCGGAGAAAATCATGAGCCCCTCCTTCCAGAGACAAACGGTCTTCTTTCCTGTCCGCGGCCGGACTTATGACATTGATAATTCCGTGCAATGCATTCGAGCCATACAGGGCTGATCCCGGCCCCTTGGTCACTTCGATCCGCGCCGCCTGCTCGGTGAAGGCTTCAAACAACTCATTGACGTTACAAAAACCACTGGACCGCAGAGCGATCCCATCTTGCGCCATCAAAAATGCCCCGCAGGCCCCCGCGCCGGTAAGGATCGGCGAACGGATGGAGGCGAGATATTCCTGACCATTATTACGGGCGAAATTCACCCCGGCAAGCCGCACGGCTGTTTCACTGAAATGGGTTGCATTGCCAAAGGCCAGATCCTTTCCCGACACCACCGCAACAGCCCCGGCATAATCAGCCGGATCCGTGGCGCTGCGGGTCGCGGTAGAGATCACCTCTTCTACCACATCGTCCGATCCAAAGGCTGGCAGTGCGCCATCCGACAAGCTCAGAACCAGAACCCCGCTCAGGATATATTTAAACATACTCACGTCATCCCACATTACTGTTGCCTGGCCCTGAGATCAGGAAATCATCTTTATTTTATTGGCTGAGAGGATCTGTTTTCCCCGAGACCTTCTTCAGATAATGCGCCCGCTCAATAACATACTGACGGATGTCTTCCAGTTGCGCGCCACTCAGTTGGTCCTTGAAAGACACCATCCCATTCTCCTTCAAAATACCGTCCTCGGTAATATCAAACCACACCTCATTCTGCAAGGCGGTACTATAGCGAAGATCGGGCAGGACACCGCCACTCACCGCCTTGTCGCCATGACAACTGCTGCAAAACCGATGATAGAGGGCATTGCCGGCCGAGACCTGACGCGGATCATTTGTCATCGGCGGCGGAGCGGGCAATTCGGGCTCCACATATTTCCAGTCCGGCAGGCTATCCCGGCCACCCAGTTTAAAGGTCAGAATACGGCTGTTATTGCTGACTTTACCGGATTTCAACGCCGCTTCTCCGGCAAGCAGCGGAAACACCCCGCCCCATCCGGCAAGAATGGCCACATATTGTTCCCCATCCACGCTATAGGTCACCGGCGAAGCGACAATGCCTGTCTGTGCCGGGAAAGACCAGAGCTTGGCCCCGTTGCGCGCATCATAGGCGACAAAATAACCGGCGGCGTTGCCCTGAAACAGCAGCTTGCCCTTGGTATTCAGAAGTCCGCCATTCCACGGTCCCGGATGCTGAACCCGCCAAAGTTCTTTTTGCGCCACCGGGTCCCAGGCTGAAATATGCCCCTTGATCATGGACATGATCTGATCTTTGGCTTCCTTGTCATCCGGCATGGACGCCGCCGCCATATCAATCCCCAGATTAATGCCCGGCCGAATGGCTTTAAAGTCCTTATCCGGCGCATAAAGGAACGGCACTTCCTGAGCCGGAATATACATAATCCGTTCCTCAGGATTATATGACATCGGATGCCAATTATGTCCCCCCAAGGGATTGGGAAAGGCCAACCAGGGATTCTGGTAATACCGCGCCCGAGGATCTTCCACTGGGCGGCCGGTTTTGGTGTCGATATGACTTGCCCAGTTGATCGCCACATAATTTTTACCGGAAATCAATTCCCCTGTTTCCCGGTCCAGCACATAAAAGAAGCCATTTTTCGGCGCCTGCATCAGGGTCTTGCGCATCCGGCCGTCAATTTCCACATCCACCAGCACCATATGCTGTGTTGCGGTATAATCCCACATTTCCCCCGGGGTTGTCTGATAATGCCAGACATATTCCCCCGTATCCGGACGCACGGCAACGATCGACGACAGAAACAGATTATCCCCCCCGTCCGGACTGCGCAGGGCCTGGTTCCAGGGAGAGCCATTGCCTGTGCCCACATACAGCAGGTCCAGCTCCGCATCATAGGCCAGACTGTCCCAGACAGTCCCCCCGCCGCCCAGCTTCCACCATTCGCCGGTCCAGGTTTTGGCGGCCTCCGCCATCGCCGGACTTTCAAAACCGTCTGCCGGATTGCCCGGTACAGTATAGAAACGCCAGACACGTTCCCCCGTAAGCGCGTCATAGGCGCCGACATAGCCCCGCACGCCGAATTCGGCGCCACCGTTGCCGATGATCACCTTGCCTTTGACAATCCGCGGCGCGCCGGTGATGCTGTAAGGATATTTGCGGTCAATGGTCAACACGTCCCATACCGGCTTCCCCGTCGTGGCATCCAACGCGATCAGGCGCCCGTCCAGCGTTCCGAAATAAACCTTTCCCTGCCAGACCGCGACCCCGCGATTAACCACGTCACAACAGGCGTTCACCGCCCATTCCCCCGGCACTTCCGGGTCATATTCCCACAGCAAATCCCCGGTGACCGCATCCAGGGCATAGACCCGGCTCCAGGAGCCGGTCACATACATCACCCCGTCCACA